>Ga0307373_10000979_pt1 | contig 54342 bp, 49 predicted proteins | sample OX2MG_FD_202534 | JGI IMG/M metagenome (GOLD analysis project Ga0307373, IMG submission 202534) | Soil microbial communities from Risofladan, Vaasa, Finland - OX-2 | ecosystem: Environmental > Terrestrial > Soil > Coastal area > Acid sulfate soil | place: Finland: Risofladan, Vaasa | collected... | reverse complement strand
CCGATCCGATTGGCCTCGGGGACCAGGGCGTCGTCGAGGAAGACCATCGCGGTGTCGCTGGCGCGCAGACCGTACTTGTCGTGGATGGGCTGGGTGCGCAGCCCCTTGCCCGCCAGCTCCCGGTCCAGGGCGAAGGCGGTGATGGCGGCCGGGCCGGCCTCCGGGCTGACCGTGGCGAAGACCAGGATCAGGTCGGCGAAATCGCCCATCGAGATCCACACCTTCTGCCCTCGCAGGCGGTAAAGGTCGCCCTCCTTGGTCGCCCGGGTGCTGATCGCCCGGACGTCACTGCCGGCGTTCGGTTCGGTTAGCGCGAAGCAGCCCTGACGGGTTCCTTCCGCCAGCGGGCGCAGCAGGCGCTGGCGCTGCTCCTCGGTCCCCCACTGGTAGATGCCGGTCATGCAGAGACCGGCATGGACCGAGAGCGCCGTCCGGCAGGAGGCGTCGACATACTCCAACTCCTCGCAGGCGATCCCCAGGGCTATCCAGTCCAGCCCGGCCCCGCCATAGCGCTGCGGGGTGCTGACCCCGGGGATCCCCAGGCTGGCCAGCTTGGCGAAGAGCTCGGGGTCGGGATCGGACTCACGGTCGCGCCGGGGCACCTCCGGGGCCAGCTCCCGCTCAGCGAATCCCCGGATCGTCTCCTCGAACTGCCGCACTGGCTGGCTGAGGCTGAGGTCGAGCATGGCGATCCCAGTCAGCCGGCTTCGGTGTCGATTTGAGCCCTTTGCAGGTGGCCCGAGTAGTCGATGTAGACCGTCTTCCACTCGGTGAACTCGTCGAGTGCGGTGGTCCCGGCCGCCCGATGGCCGTTGCCGGTCCACTTGGTTCCCCCGAAGGGAAGCTGGATCTCGGCCCCGATGGTGGGCGCATTCACGTAGACCAGGCCCGCCTCGAGCCTGTCGACGGTCTGGAGGGCCCGGTCGATGTCGCGGGTATAGATGGCCAGCGAGAGCCCATAGTGGGTCCCATTGGCGATCTCGACGGCCTGGTCGAGGTCACGGGCGGGGATGATCGCGGTGGTGGGCCCGAAGATCTCCTCCTGGGCGATCCGCATCTCGGGTCGAACGTCGGCGAAGATCGTCGGCTGGTAGAAATTGCCCTCGGCCAGCGCGCCCTCGGTGGCGATCTGCCCCCCGGTCAGGAGCCGGGCCGATTCCTGGTGACCGATCTCCGTGTAGCCGTGGATTCGGCCCAGCTGGGTCTGGTTGATCACCGGCCCCACATCGGTGCCGGGCTCCAGTCCGTCGCCCAGGCGCAGCTTGGAGACCCGGCCCACCAGCCGCTCGGTGAAGGGCTCCAGGACCTTCTCCTCCACGATCAGCCGCGAGGTGGCCGTGCAGCGTTGGCCGGTGGTGCCGAAGGCGCCCCAGAGCGCCCCCTCCACCGCCAGCTCCAGGTCGGCGTCGGCGGTCACCAACATGGCGTTCTTGCCACCGAGTTCCAGCGACACCCGCTTGCCCAGTTGGCCGCAGGTGGCGGCGATCTGCTGCCCCACCGGCACCGATCCGGTGAACGAGATGGCCCGCACCGCCGGGTGCTCGACCAAGGCGGCTCCCGCCTCCTCGCCGAAGCCGGTCACCAGCCCCAGCACCCCCTTGGGAAGGCCGGCTTGGAGCAAGATTTCGGCCAATTTGATGGCCAGCAAGGGGGTGTCCTCGGCCGGTTTGAAGACCACCGCGTTGCCGGCTAGCAGCGCCGGCATCAGTTTCCAGCAGGGAATGGCGAGTGGAAAGTTCCAGGGAGTGATGCAGCCGACCACCCCGATCGGCACTCGCTCGGCGAAGGCGCGTTTGTTGCGCAGTTCGCTGGGAACCACCTCGCCGATGGGGTTGCGCCCCTGGCCGGCCATGTACTTGGTCATGTCGATGCCCTCTTGGACATCTCCCCTGGCTTCGGTGAGGACCTTGCCCATCTCGCGGGTCATCAACTGGGCCAGCTCCTCCTTACGCTCCTCTAGGATCCGCCCGGCCCGGGCCAGGAAGTCGGCCCTAAGGGGGACCGGGGTCCGGGCCCAACCCGGCTGGGCGGCCAGGGCCGCTTGCACGGCCAGGTCCACGTCCCGGGCGGCGCCTCTGGCAAAGTGGCCGAGGATCTCGCTGCGGTGGGCCGGATTGACCGAGTCGAAGGTCAGGTCACGGTCGGCCGCGCGCCACTCGCCGGCGATCAGGTTGCCGTAGCTGGGCGGCCCGGCCGCCGCCGTGGTCGTCATCTCCTCATCCCCGGCTTCATCACCGCCGATTCCAGAATGTCCAGTCCCTGGGAAAGGTCGGCATCGCTCACCGTCAGGGGCGGGAGCAGTCGGATCACATTGTCGTCGATGCCGCACGAGAGAAGTACCAGCCCGGCAGCCAGCGCCCCATGCTTGATTTCGGAGACGCGGACGCTGTCCGGCCGACCCTGCTCGTCCATGAACTCCATTCCGATCATGGCTCCTCGTCCTCGCAGGTCGGATGGGCCGTGGCCGGCCCGCTGCCACTGACGCACCCGGGCGTTGACCACCGCGCCGATCTGCTCGGCGCGGGCCATCAGTCCGTCGCGCTCGATCACGTCCAGAGTGGCGATGACCGCCGCGCCCGCGACCGGGTTGCCGCCGAAGGTGCTGCCATGGCTTCCCGACTCCCAGTGGTCCATCAGCTCGTGACTGGCCACGATCGCCCCCACCGGCAAACCGCTGCCCAGCGCCTTGGCCAGGGTCACGATGTCGGGAACCACCGGCTCGTGGTTGACGGCCAACCAGCGGCCGGTCCGAGCCACTCCGGTCTGGACCTCATCGCAGATCAGCAGGATGCCGTGCTGGTCGCAGATACGCCGAAGGGTGCTGAGGAAGCCCTGAGGAGGGACCACGTAACCGCCCTCGCCCTGGATCGGTTCCACCAAGATCGCCGCCACCTCGTTGGCGGGCAGAATCTGGTGGAAGAGCCGCTCCAGCTCCTCTCCGGCGGCGATCGGGCAGGGCTGGCCAGGCGCGTGGTCGCAGACCCTGAAGCAGTAGGGGTAGGGGGTGACCTGAACCCCGGGCAGAAGCGGGCCATAGCCCTGCCGGTAATTGACCTTGCTGGTGGTGACGCTGAGCGCCCCCAGGGTGCGGCCGTGGAACCCCCCCCGGAAGCAGACGATCCCCTGCCGGCCGGTGCTCCTTCGGGCCAGCTTGAGCGCCCCCTCCACCACCTCGGCTCCCGAGTTGGCGAAGAAGACCACCTTGAGCGGATCGGGGCAGATGGCGGCCACCCGCTCGGCCGCCTCGGTCATGACCACGTTCTGGGTCACGATGCTGGTGTGCCAGAGGCGGTCGACCTGACGGTGGACCGCCGCCGCGACGTCGGGGTGCCGGTGGCCCAGGCTGGTCACGGCGATCCCGCAGGCGAAGTCGAGGTAGCGGCGGCCGTCGACGTCGGTCAGGAATGAGCCCTCAGCGTCGCTGATGACCAGGTCGGTGTAGCGAGACCAGACCGACGCCACCGAGCGCCGGTCGCGCTCACGCCAGGCGGCGGAGAGCCCGGGGGCGGACGCGGGCTGGGTCAGTTCGGGACGGGAAATGGTAGTGGCCATGGGGGACCTCCTCGCAGATTGGCCGGGGACATCGCAAGTGGTCGGGGGTCAGCGGCAGCGGGCCGCGCCCCGGCGGATCCGGCCTCTTAGGGCCGGGCGCCCGTCCCTGGAGGCGGCAACCCGTCGGCATCCCACCAGCGTCCGAGCGAGGATCTCCCCATACAGTCTGCACGGTACATCGTTTGGCACCGGTCCGGAGCTCGATCAGACCGGGGAGGCCACCGCCAGCATCACCGCCGCCAGCACCACAAAGACCGCGAACCCCCCGATGGAACGGCCATCCCGCTGGCTGACCACCCCGGAGAGCCCGTACCAGCCCAGCAGCAGCGCCACCGGAAGCAACGGAATCGGCACCCGGAGGAGGACCGAGGCGCCGGCGGCGGCGCCCAGCAGGACGGCCACCGTGATGGACCGCCGCCAGGCCCTCCACCAGCTGCGCCGGCTGAGGCTGACCAGGCGCCAGGTCGGGATGAGCACCGCCCCCCCCACCGCCAGGGCCCGCACCGGGGCCGAGACCGAAGGGCTCATGGCCAGCGCGAACAGGGGCAGTGGCACCGTGATGATCATGACCGCCAGCGCGGTCGGGGTCCAGGGGAGCCCCGAGCCCTGCTCCTCGCCCACTTCGAGCCAGGGACAGACGGTCAACAGGAGCAGCACCCAGAGTGGCAGCAGCACCACCCCGGGTAGCCCGGGCTGCTCGGCCAGGGCTATGCAGGCGGTGGCGAAGACCGCCAGCGGCAACGCCGCCGGCGCCATCCCGTTGAGCCATCTCAGCCGGGGCCAGGGAAGCTCCGGCCAGCGGGGCAGGGCCGAGCGGAGCGCCACCAGATAACAGCCGGCCGCTCCCAGGTCCAGTAGCGCGGCTGCGGCCGGCGGTAGGACGCCGATCCCAGACAGCCCGCAGATGAGCGCCGCCGCCAGCGCGAAAGGGATGATCCGAGGCGGCGAGACATGGACATTGGCCTCCTTGTCCACCGCGGCCACGCCCAGGCCCGCCTCGGCCTCCTCGCGCAGAGCAGCCGCCCCGCCCGGACGCCAGCTCACCGCTCTGGTCCGGCTGCCGGGTTATCCACGTTCACCTGTGGATAGTGGGGGAAACTGTGATCTCGGGTGGACTTCCAGCTATCGCCCACCCGCCAACAATCCGTGCCCAGCGCGAGCCCATCCGGGTCAGCCAGCCGGCTCTTGGACCCGGCCGTAGCGGTCCTCAAGGCGGACCACATCGTCCAGATCGGGGGTTGAGACCTCGCAGATATCGGCGTCGCTAACCGCCCGCATCCGATGCCGGCGAGCCGCCTCGATGCGCTGGCACTGTCCCCGGTCGAGCCGGAAGGTGCGCAGGCCGCCGCCCTCGTCGAGCTCCAGGTCGATCGCCCCGGAGAGAATGTAGATGGTCTCGTCCTTGCGCTCGTGGTACTGCAGGCTGAGCTGGTGACCGGCGTTGATATGGAGAATCTTGCCCGCATATCGGTCAGTGACCGCGAACCAGATCTCGTAGCCCCAGGGTTTCTCCACTCGCCGCTCTGGCTGGTGGGACCGGATCGGGTCAGCCACCCTGGCCGCCGCCGTCGATCACCCCCAGCTCGGCCTCGAAGTTGTCGAGCAGGCGCTGGACCCGCCCCGGGTCGGTGGACTCGCAATAGACCCTCATCAGCGGCTCGGTCCCAGACATCCGCACCAGGACCCAGGAGTCCGCCCCCAGCCAGAACTTGTAGCCGTCGTCGGTCCTGCTGGCGGTCACCCGGTCCTCGCCGATCCGATCCAGGGGCTCAACCTTCATCCGATGGATCAGCCGCTCCCGGGCCGCCGGGTAGTTCTCCCGGGCGAAGCGGTGGTCGCGCCGGGCGTAGGCGTAGGGGCCCACCAAATCCCGGACGGTCTGGCGGATCTGGCTGAGTGGCCGGCCGGTCATGACGATCATCTCGGCAAAGAACAGTCCGCTGAGGATCCCGTCCCGCTCCGGGATGTGGCCGCGGAAGCCGAATCCCCCTGACTCCTCGGCGGCGAAGAGCGCGTCCAGCTCTCGCATCCGGGTGCCCAGGTATTTGAAACCGACTGGGAGCTCCTCGACCGGGCAGGCGAAGCGCTCCCCCAGCAGGTCGAGCCGGCGGGTCATGGTCAGGGAGCGGACCACCGGACCCTGCAGCCGGCGATTCTCGCAGAGGTGCCAGAGCAGCAAGGTGGCCACCTCGAGCTGGTCCACGAAGTCGCCCTTCTCGTCGAAGATCCCAACCCGATCGGCATCGCCGTCGTTGGCGATGCCGAGGTCGAACCCTCCCTCCCGGAGGACCCTTTGGGCCGCGTCAACGTTGGGCGGGATTGGCTCCGGGTGGAGCCCGCCGAAGCCGGGGTTGCGCTCGGAGTGCAGTTCGGTCACCTCGGTCCGGCCGCCCCCGACCAGGTCGGTGATGTAGCCGGCCCCGGATCCGTACATGGCGTCGTGGAGGATGTGCAGCCCGCTCTGCTTGATGGCGTCGATGTCGACCAAGCGACCGATCTGGGCCCGATATGAGGGCCGAGGATCGATCAGCTCGACCATCCCCTGAGCGATGGCCTCCTCAATCGGCAGGGTTCGAACCTCCCCGGTCTCCAGCACCCCGGCCAGCTCCTCCTCCAGCCGAGAGATGATCTCTGGGGAGGCCGAGCCGCCGTAGTCGGGCTTGTACTTGAGGCCGTTGAACTCGGGGGGGTTGTGGCTGGCCGTCACCACCACCCCGCCCAGCGCCTGTCGCTCCACCACTAGCCAGGCCGAGACTTGGGTGGGACTGGGACGGTCGCTGAGCAGCACCTGGCGAGAGTTGGCGGCCAGGACCCGGGCCACCTCGCGGGCGAACAGCTCCGCCGAGAATCGGGTGTCGTGGCCGACCACCACCTTGCCATCGGCGGGGGCGGAGGCCAGGTACTGGGCCACCGCCTGGGTGACGGCCCGGACATTGGCATAGGTGAAGTCATCGGCCACCACCGCCCGCCACCCGTCGGTTCCGAAGCTGATCGCCGGAGTTGCCAAAGCCGATCTCCTCAGAGCGGTCCGGAAACGCGGGAGCACAGCCATTGTATGGGCAGTCCGGTTGTGGTCCGGCCGTGGGCAACGCCGTCTGCGGCGAGCCTAGAGAAGGTCGTCTCTCCCAACTGCCCGCAGCTCGGCCACCACCTCGGCAACCTCCTGGACCCGGGACAGTGGGCAGACCAGAAGGGCATCCGGAGTGTCGACGACGGCCAGGTCCTCTCCGCCGACAACCACCACCAGCCGCCTGCCCGCCGAATCGACGTAGCTCCGGTCGGTGTCCATGAGCAGGGCGTCCCCCAGGGATACGTTCTCGCGCTGATCGCCGTGGCCGGCCTCCAAGGCCGCCCGGTAGAGGTCGAGGAAGGAGCCCAGGTCGCTCCAGGACAGCTCGGCGGGGAGCACCGCCAGCCGGGTGGTGTGCTCCAGAACCAGCCGCTCGACCACCCCCCGGGGGACCTCGTGCCAGGCCGTTGCGAAGGCGTCCGCCCCCTGGGCCAGCTGGGCGGTGGCAAGGCGCACCCCCCGCGCCACCTGCGGGGCATGGGCCTCCATCTCCTGGAGGAACATCTGGGCAGGCCAGGCGAATAGGCCGGTGTTCCAGAAGAACCGCCCTCCATCGAGCATCTCCCGGGCCCGCTCCGCTCCCGGCTTCTCCAGGAATCGGAGTCCATCCCGGAGCGGCATGACCGCCTCCATCCCGAGCGGCCGGGGCAGCTCCTCCCCCGCCTCCACGTAGCCGAAGCCGGGCGCGGGCCGGGTCGGCCGAAGTCCGATCGAGATCAGCAACCGTGCCGACCGGGCCCAGAGGGCTGCCGAGAGGAGCGCCTTGGTGGTGGCCTTCTCGTCCGGCATGTAGTGGTCCGCGTGCAGCGAGACCATCACCGCCTCCGGCTCCAGCTCGAGGGCCCGAATCGCGGCCCAGGTGAGCGCCGGGCCGGTGCCCTGCGGCTCAGGTTCCAGCAGCAGCTGCTCCGGCCCCAGCTCGGGCAGCTCGGCCAGGACCTGGGCCGCCTGAGAGGCGGCGGTGACCACCAGAAGTCCTCCCCCTAGTCGGGAGGCCCGGTCGTAGGCGTGCCGGAGCAGCGAGCGGCCGTCCGGGGCCAGCGGCAGCAGATGCTTGGGCACTCCGGCCCGGGAGCGGGGCCACAGCCGGGTGCCCGAGCCCCCGGCGAGCACCACCGCGACCAGCTCCCGGGGTGCGGCCAGGGCGCCCGCGCCCGAGTCGCCGGCCTGGGTCAGCCGGGGGCCCCGCTTCCGGCGCTGAGCTGCGGCTCCAGCCCGGCATCGCGGGCCAGGTCATCACGGTAGGGGGTGCGCTCCCAAGGAAGGTCGAGGTCGGAGCGGCCGAAGTGACCGTAGGCCGCCACCTGACGATAGATAGGGCTGCGGAGGTCCAACTCCTTGATGATCCCGTAGGGGGAGAGATCGAAGTACTCGTCGATCAGCGCCTCGATCTGGCTCTTGGGGATGGTCTCGGTCCCGAAGGTATCCACCCCGACTGAGACCGGCTTGGCAACGCCGATGGCGTAAGCCAGCTGAATTTCGGCCCTACGGGCGAGCCCGGCGGCGACTAGGTGCTTGGCCACGTAGCGGGCTCCGTAGGCCCCCGAGCGGTCCACCTTGGTCGGGTCCTTGCCGGAGAATGCGCCGCCGCCGTGACGACCCAGGCCACCGTAGGAGTCGACGATGATCTTGCGGCCGGTGAGCCCGGCGTCGCCCTGCGGTCCGCCGATCACGAACCGCCCGGTGGGGTTGACCAGCACCCTGGTCTCGTCGTCGAAGAGATCGGCGGGCAGGGCTGGTCGGATCACGTGCTCGCGGAGGCTGGCCTCGATCTCATCATGAGATGCGTCCTCGGAGTGCTGGGCGCTCACCACCACGGTGTCGATGTGGACGGGGAGGCCGGCCTCGTCGTACTCCACGGTGACCTGGCTCTTGCCGTCGGGTCGGGCCCACTTGAGGGTGCCGCTCTTGCGTGCCTCAGCCAGCCGCCGGGCGATCCCATGCGCGTACTGGATGGGGGCCGGCATCAGCTCCGGGGTCTCGTCGCAGGCGAACCCGAACATCATTCCCTGGTCACCGGCTCCCCCGGTGTCGACCCCCCGGGCAATGTCGGGGGACTGGCCCTCGATGCAGACCATCACCCCGCAGGTCTCGTAGTCGAAGCCGTACTTCGCCCGCACGTAGCCGATGTCGTGGATAGTCTGGCGGACGACCTTGGGCATGTCCACGTAACAGTCGGTGGAGATCTCGCCCAGGAGGATGGCGGTGCCGGTGGTCAGCGCCGTCTCACAGGCCACCCGGGCCAGAGGATCCTGGGCCAGGATGGCGTCGAGAATGGCGTCGGAGATCTGGTCCGCCATCTTGTCGGGGTGACCCTCGGTCACCGACTCCGAGGTGAACAGGCGCCGATTGCGTCGATTGGTCACTGAGCTTTCCTCCCTCCCTCACCGGAAGCCACCCGTTTGTCAGAACTGGCCTTCTCCTGTCCGAGGGTCCGGGTCATCTTAGTCAAGAGCGGCTGGGCTGCCGCCGGGTTGGCCTCAGTCGGTGCCTTGCTCCCAGGACCCCAGGTAGGTGCGCTGCTCCTCAGTGAGCACGTCGATCTCGACTCCTAGGGCGGCCAGCTTGAGCCGGGCCACCTCCTCGTCGATCTCCTGGGGGACGTCATGCACCGCTGCCTCAAGCCGGCCGGCGTGGCTGACCAGGTAGGCCGCCGAGAGCGCCTGGTTGGCAAAGGACATGTCCATCACTGAGGCCGGGTGGCCCTCGGCGGCCGAGAGATTGAGCAGCCGGCCCTCGGCCAGCAGGTAGAGATTGCGGCCATTGCGAAGCGTGTGTTCGGCCACCAACGGCCTCGCCTCGGCAACCCGGGTGGTGAGGTCGTCCAGGGCGGACAGATTGATCTCCGAATTGAAGTGGCCGCTGTTGGCCACCAAGCAGCCGTCCTTGAGCGCCTCGAAGTGCTGGCGGTCGACTACATTGCAATCGCCGGTGACAGTGATCACCACATCCGCCTGGGGGGCCGCCTCCAGCAGGGTCATCACCCGGTAGCCCTCCATGACCGCCTCCAGGGCACGGGTGGGGTCGACCTCGGTGACGATCACCTGGGCCCCCATTCCCCGGGCCCGGGCGGCCAGTCCCCGACCGCACCAGCCGAAGCCGCAGACCACCAGGGTCCGGCCCGCCAAGAGAATGTTGGTGGCCCGGATCAGGCCGTCGATGGTCGACTGGCCGGTGCCGTAGCGGTTGTCGAAGAGATGCTTGGTGAGCGCCTCGTTGACGGCGATGACTGGAAAGCGCAGGATCCCCGCCTTGGCCATGGACCGCAGCCGGATCACCCCGGTGGTGGTCTCCTCGGTGCTGCCCAGGATCCCCACCGCCGCCTCGGGCCCGCGCCGGTGCAGCAGGCTGACCAGGTCGGCGCCGTCGTCCATGGTGATCTGGGGCCCGGTGGCCAACACCGACTCCAGGTGGGCGTAGTAGACGTCGTGGTTCTCGCCCCGCCTGGCGAACACCGATATCCCCCGCCCCACCAGGCTGGCGGCCACCGAGTCCTGGGTGGAGAGCGGATTGCTGGCGCAGAGGGCCACCTGGGCTCCCCCGGCGGCCAGGGCCAGCACCAGGTTGGCGGTCTCGGCGGTGACGTGAAGGCAACCCCCCACCCGTAGTCCCCGGAAGGTCTGCTCGGTCTCGAAGCGGGCACGGATCTGGGCCAGCACCGGCATCTCGCGGCCGGCCCAGGCCACCCGCTGGTCACCCTGGGCCGCCAGCTTGAGGTCGGTGATGTCGTAGTCGGCGGCCGCTACCGCCCCAGCTTCTGCCAAAACAACTCCCCCATCACAGCGCCAGCAGCGCCTCCACCCGATGTCCAGCCAGTCGCTCCCGGCCGCCCAACGCCAGGAGTTCGATGACGAACCCGAAGCCGACCGCGATGCCTCCCAGCCGGCTGATCAGGTCCAAAGTGGCCACGGCCGTGCCCCCGGTCGCCAGCAGATCGTCGATCACCAGCACCCGGGTGCCCGGGGCGATGGCATCCTGATGCATCTCCAGGACCGCCTCGCCGTACTCCAGCTGGTAGCTGGAGCTGAGCACCGCGGCGGGCAGCCTGCCCGCCTTGCGGACCGGAACCACCCCGGCTCCCAGCTGGAAGGCGATCACCGCTCCGAAGGTGAAGCCGCGGGACTCAATGCTGGCGACCACTCCCACCCCCTCAGACCTGAACAGGTCGCTGAGCCGGGTGCAAGCGGCTCGAAAGGCGGCCCCGTGGGAAAGCAGCGGGGTTATGTCGCGGAACAGGACCCCGGGCTTGGGATAGTCGGGGATGTCCCGAATGTGGGCGCGGAGGTCGATCTCGGGAACTGAGAGGGCCTCCGGCACGTCGGAATCGTACTACACGATTCGCACTCCCCCGACCGACGCAGTCGCCATCGCAGCAGGCTGGGTCGGACAGGGTCAGAGCGGCTGGCGGTCGACGAATCCCTCGTCGCGGGCATGCCAAAACTGGACCTCCGGCTCGCCCAATCGCCAGCACAGGTAGATCAGCCTGCCCTCCCTCTGGGAGGGGAAGTCGACTAGGCCAACCTCGGGGTCGCGGAGCAGGATTCCATGCTCGCGCAGGAACTCCAGCTCCCGCTCCAAGCGGCGCCCGGCGCGCAGCATCGCCGACGCAGCCGCCCCTCCCCCGTTGTGACTGGCGGCGGCACGGACCTGGCTCAGCGCCCGGGCATCGGTCGCTGTCCCCAGTTCCCTCACCACCGAGTTGAGCACCGGAGTCAGGACCGGCAGCAACTGGTTGGCCTGCTCGACGCTGTACTGCTGCTGAGGTTCCGCCACCCGCTGATTGTCGCGTCCTGCCCTAGGTTCGGCGAGGACTGGCGGCTCGGGCACCACTCTCAACCGCGGCCCGGGCGGGGGCGGCGCTGACCTAACAGGCGCCTCCCCAGCGGCCTCGGGCCATCTGCCCCCAGGGGGTGGGCTCGGCCCAGCGGGCGAGCTGGCTGGAGTCGACCCTGCGGCGGCTCATGATCAAGCCCCGTTCCCGCCGGGACCGGGGCAGCCGACGCAGACCGTCCGCCGCCCCGGCAGCGGCCAGGGGATGGCGCACCGCGGCCCAGCCGGTGCGCAGTGCGAAGAGGCTGCTGGCCGCCGCCAGATGACCGCCCAGGAGCCACTCGGGGGGCGCGTTCCTCACCCAGACCGAGATGCGGTTGGCAACTACGTGACGCTCGATGGCGCTGGTGGCGTGCAGGCCGGTCCCGCCCCGGCGGTGGGCCGCGGTGGCGGCAGGCTCGTACCAGGACCGCCATCCCCGCCAGCGGGCCCGCCAGTCCAGGTCCACGTCCTCTAAATAGGCGAAGAAGTCCTCGCAGAAGACCTCGCCGCCGAGGGCCACGTCCTCAAGCATCTCCCGCCGGTAGAGGGCGGCGGCGGCAGAGACACCGAAGACCTCCTCGGCCCCCCGGCGGCGGGAATCGTCCGGGGCACCCTGATCGCGGTTGCGGACCCAACCGCTGCGATAAAGGACGTGCCCGGTGGAATCCAGACGGGCCGGCCCTTGGCCCGCGCGGCGGAGACGGCCACCGACACTGCCGATGTCGGCCGCCGACTCCGCCCGCGCCAAGCTGGCCTCGATGAAGCGAGGGTCCAGGGTAACGTCGAGGTTGCTGAGGAGCAGGTAAGGGGCGCTGCTGGCCCTCAGCCCTTGGTTGACCCCGACGGCGAAGCCTAGGTTGGAGGAGTTGGCCAGCACCCGCACCTCCGGCTGGGCCTGGAACCATTCGCGCGAGCCATCCTGGGAGTGGTTGTCGACCACCACAATCTCGGCCGGCGCCACGGTCTGGGCCCGCAGCGATTGAAGCATCCCCTCGCAGTCAGGACGCCCGTTCCAATTGACGGCCACCACCGCCACCGCCGGCTGGGTGGGGCGGTCGGAGGGAGTCACGGACTCACCCTGGGACTGCGCCGGAGCGCGTTCAGCGCCAGCAGCCAGCTGAGCCGGAGCAGGATCCCGGCGGCCACCAGCGGCGACCACAATGCGTTCCAGCCCCGCAGATAATGGAGCCGGTAGAAGCGCCACATGGAGCGATGGAAGGCGACCAGCATGGGCAGTGCCTTCTGACGCGAGCTGCGACCCTTGCGGTGCACCACCGTTGCCGCCGGCTCGTACCAAACGGTGTAGCCGAGTGCATGGATCCGCCAGCAGAGGTCGAGGTCCTCTCCGTACATGAAAAAGCCCTCGTCAAAGCCGTGCAGGCGGTCCCAGAGCTCGCGCCGGATCAGCAGGCAGGCACCGCTCCCGCTGTCGATCTCGGTGCCCCGGTCGAGCGGCAGGTGGGTCAGGTTGTAGGCGCCGAAGCGAGCGCTCCCGGGCCGCAGCCGGCTGATACCACCCAGCCGCCAGAGGGCGATCAGCGGGCTGGGAAAGGTGCGCCGGCACGCGGCGTCCAGACTGCCGTCGGGGCGGTCGATGCGGGGAGAGATCGCGCCCCGGCGCGGGTCCTCCAAAAGCGCCTCCAACATGGTGGAGAGGGCGTCGCCGACCAGCACAGCGTCGGGGTTGAGGAGCAGCAGAGCGTTCCCGGCCACGCCGCGGGCGGCCCGGTTGTTGGCGGCGGCAAAGCCCAGGTTGCGGTCCATACGGAGCAGCCTGATCCCGGGGAACTGTTCCCCGACAAGCTCGGCAGTCCCGTCGTCGGAGGCGTTGTCGACAACCGTCAGTTGGCCCTCCGACAGCCCCGCCGCCCGGCAGGATCTCAGCGCATCCCCGACCTCGGTTCGAGAACGGTAGGTGCAGACCACCGCGGCGACCTGGGAGAGATCGGCCCGAGAACTCAAGGCTCAGCGCCGGAGATGGGTGGCGAACTCGGCCAGGGCCCCTTCCCGCTCGGAGGAGACGTAGCCGCCAAGACCCTGCTCCCAGGCTGGCAGGGAGGCCATTCCCAACTGCTGCCACCGGCTGTTGTCGAGGACTGAGTAGCGGGGCCGGGGCGCCGCCGCTCCCCACTCTGCGGTGGTGGTGGGCTCGACGTCGGCGTTGATGCCTACGTCCTCCAGAATCGCCTGGGCGAAGTGGAACCAGGTCGTCGAACCGGAATCACTCAGGTGATAAAGGCCGAACTCGTCCCGCTCCAGCAGCCGGACCAGGGCGGGGGCGAGGTCCCCGGTCCAGGTCGGAGTTCCCACCTGATCGGCGACCACCCGCAGCCGGCGTCCGGTGGCGGCGGCCCGACAGATCGCCAGCGGGAAGTTGGGTCCCCGGCCGCCGTACAGCCAGGAGGTTCGTACCAGGAAGAGCTCGCCGCCGGCCCCGAGGCACTCCAGTTCACCGGCGCGCTTGCTCTCGGCGTAAACGCCGTGCGGCGAGGGAACGTCCTCCTCCGACCAGGGTCGGGGCGGGCGCCCGGGCTCCTGGCCAAATACGAAGTCGGTGCTGATGTGGCAGAGCGGCACGCCCGCGCCGGAGCATGACCGAGCCACGTTCCCGGCACCGTCGCGGTTGACCGCCAGGGCGGTCGCGGGCTGGCGCTCCGCCTCGTCAACTTTGGTGTAGGCGGCGCAGTTGATCACCCGGTGGTGGTCGCCGGAGGCGACCGCCGCCTCTACCGCGGCGGCGTCGGTGATGTCCAGGGCATCTCGGTCCAGGGCGGTCACCTCATGACCCGCCAGCCGCAGTTGAGGAGCCAGCTCGCGGCCCAGTTGACCGCCCGCGCCCAGCACCAGAATCCTCAACCGGGCGGCTCCGTCAGGGGAAGGCTGCCGAGCCGGCCAGGGGATGGTAGTTGCGGCGGTAGAAATCGAGGAACTCCCCGGACTTGATCGGTTCCCACCAGTCGCGACGGTCCTGGTACCAGCTCACGGTCTCGGCCATGCCCTCCTCGAAGTCAACCCGCGGCTCCCAACCCAAGGCCCTGGCCTTGCTGCAGTCCAGCGCGTAGCGGCGGTCATGACCGGGCCTATCCAGCACGTGCTGGACGAGAGCCTCATCCCTCCCGGTCAGGCGGAGGACGGTCTGGGCCACCTTGACCCCGTTGATGGGTTGGTCGCCCCGGCCCAGGTTGTAGGCCTCCCCGGCTCGCCCCTGGGCCAGCACCGCCGCGATTCCCCGGGCATGGTCGTCCACATAAAGGTAGTCGCGCACGGCGCCCCCGTCCCCGTAGACCGGCAGCGGCAGCAGCTCCAGCGCCTGGGTGATGAAGAGCGGCACGATCTTCTCTGGGTATTGGTAGGGGCCGTAGGTGTTGGAGCCGCGGGTCACCACCACCGGCAGACCGTAGGTGGCGTGATAGGCGAAGCAGAGCATCTCACCCCCGGCCTTGCTGGCGGAGTAGGGGGAGCGAGGCCGGATGGGGTCCGTCTCCAGAGAGCGAGCCGGCTCCTCGACGTCGCCGTAAACCTCGTCGGTCGACACCTGCAGGAAGCGCGGATGCCCGGCTTCGCGGGCCGCCTCCAACAGCTGGTGGGTCCCCAGGACGTCGGTCCGGATAAAGCCTTCGGGGTCGAGGATCGATCGGTCGACATGGGTTTCGGCGGCGAAGTTGACGATGCAGTCTGTCTCCTCCGCCAGCTGCCGCACCAGCTGGCGGTCACAGATGTCGCCCTGGACGAAGCGGTACCCGAGCTGGGAGTCCACCGGGGCCAGGTTGGCCAGGTTGCCGGCATAGGTGAGCTTGTCCAGGACCGTGATCGAGAAGCCGCTGCCCTCGCCCAGCAGCAGGCGCACGAAGGCGGACCCGATGAAGCCGGCCCCCCCCGCCACCAGCAGCTTGGAAGGTAGCTCCCCTTGGACCGACGCCAGAGAGGCGGGATTGGCCACTCAGATGTTCTCGATCGACCAGTCGAAGGCGATCCGGGGTTCATCCCAGGGGATGCGGCCCTCATCCGGCTGCTGGGCGTCGTAGGCCTCTGTCACGTAATAGCAGAGCAGGACATCATGCAGATCGAGGACCTGGTATCCGTGGGCGACCAGGGGAGGGATGGCGACCATCTTGGGCGAGTTTTGGCCCGCGATCACCACCTGGGTGCGGCCGGCAGTGGGCGACTGCGAGCGCAGGTCGACCAGGACGATGCGGGCGTTGCCTTGGACTATGTCCCAGTAGTCCCACTGCCGACGGTGCCAGTGGAAGGCCTTGATCAGCTCGGGGGGGTTGCCGCCCCGAGCATAGGCCAGAGACCTGGACATCTGCGCGAAGCTCTGCTCGGGCAGGAAGGGGCGCCCCTGGTCATCGACATCGCCCCGCTTTAGCTGCTCCAGGAAGTAGCCGCGCTGATCGGCGTGCACCTGGAGGGACTTGACCATGACCCCGTCGATCGGTCCCAGCCGCTCGGCGGTCGGGACTGATCGCATGGCGTCCAGGACCAATTCCATCTCGGGGGTGGTCGGTTGCCAGGCCATCAGCTGAGATTCCTTGGCCGGATCAAGCCAGGCTCACCCGCGAATGGTCACCCAGCATCAGCTTGTGGGCCCTGGGCCTGGTCTCGCTCTTCTCGATCACGACGTCGCGGCCGATCAGTGAATCCTCGATCTTGCTGACGCTCCGGATGCAGGTGTTCTCCAACACTATTGAATGCTCGATCTCACTGCCCTCAATCAGGACGTCGTGATAGAGGGCGGTGAAGGGACCCACGAAGGAGTCGACCACCCGGGTGTGAGCCCCGACGATGACCGGCCCCCTGATGGTGCTCCCGATCACCTGACTGCCCTCCTCCAAGATCACCTTGCCAAGTAGCCGGGAGTCCTCGCTGACCTGACCCTCACGCCGCTCCGGGAGCATGTCCAGGACCACCCGGTTGCACTCCAGCAGATCATCCATCTTGCCGGTGTCGATCCATCTCCCCGCCACCACGTGGGGGATCACCCGGAGGCCGTGGTCGATCTCCCACTGGATGGCGTCGGTGATCTCCAGCTCACCGCGGGCCGAGGGAGCAATTGAGTCCACCGCCTCCAGGATCGATGACTGGAAGAGGTAGACGCCGACTAGGACCAGGTCAGAGCCCGGCACGGCCGGCTTCTCGGTCAGTCGGACCACCCGCTCCCCGTCCAGCTCGGCCACCCCGAAGCGCTCGGGGTGGGGCATCGACTTGAGGAGGATGAGGGAGTCCGGCCGCTCGCGGAGGAACTGCTCCACCACACCCGAGATTCCGCCGGTGATGAAGTTGTCCCCCAGGTACATGACGAAGTCCGATCCGCCCAGGTAGTCCCGGGCGGTCTGGACCGCGTGGGCCAGCCCCAGCGGCGCCAGTTGGGGGATGTAATCGACGCTGGCCCCGAACCGGGAGCCGTCGCCGACCGCGTCCCGGATCTCCTCTCCGGTGTCTCCGACCACGATCCCGATCTCTCTAACCCCGGCCTCGACCAGTGCCTCCAGACCATAGAAGAGGATGGGCTTGTTAGCGATCGGGACCAGCTGCTTGGCCCCGGTGTGGGTGATCGGTCGGAGGCGGGTGCCCTTGCCTCCGCTCAGCACCAGCCCTTTCACGGCGCCAAACGGTAGCAGCTTCCCGGACCGGCCCAACCCCTGGGCGGCCAGCCCGCCCGGGCCAGGTCAGTAGGCGTGCCGGTGGAAGAGCAGCCGCCAAGGGGTGAGCAGGATGATCTTGACGTCGAAGCCGAGTGACCAGTTCTCCACGTAATAGATGTCATAGAAAATTCGCTCCTCAATGCTGCTGGCCTGGCGCAGGTCGTTGACCTGGGCCCAACCGGTGCATCCAGGGGCCACCTGGAGCCGCTCCCAGTAGCGGGGCACCGTCTCCTCGAACTTCTTGGCGAAGAAGGGACGCTCCGGCCGGGGGCCCACCAGGCTCATTTCCCCGACTAGGACGTTCCATAGTTGGGGAAGCTCGTCGAGACTGTAGCGGCGCACGAAGCGACCGACTGGGGTGCGCCGCTGGTCCCCCACCGCGGTCATGACCGGGCCGGTGTCCCGCTCGGCGTTGTTGACCATCGAGCGCAGCTTCCAGACCTGGAATGGCCGGCCGTTGAGTCCCAGCCGCTCCTGCTTGTAGAAGGGCGACCCGGCTGAGCTGACCGAGATGGCCAGAGCGCAGAGGGCGACCACCGGCAGGGCCACGATCGAGACTATCAGGGTGCCGACCACGTCGAAGGTCCGCTTCAGCCAGAGATTGGCGCCCACCAGCCGGTTGGGGCGCAGCCCCACCAGCGGGAGCCCGGCCACCTCCTCGGTGCTAGCGGCGCTGGTCATGATCTCCAGGACGTCAGGGACCACCTTGACCTCTGCGCCCGCCGCCAGGCACTCGCGGGCCAGCCCCAGGACCCGCTCGTGGCCGACCCCGCTGAGCGCCAGCAGCACCGTGTCCACCCGCTCGCGATCGACTATCCGGGCCAGGCCGGCCTCTAACGAGAAGACGGGCAGGTCGGCCCCCGCCGCCGCCACCGCCGCCGCCGGACCCTCCTCGCCGCCCACCCTGCCGACCACCTGGTAGCCGTACTCGGGGAACATCCGCAGTCGGCGGAGGAGCAGGTCGGCCACCGGTCCCGAGCCCACCACCAGCACCCGGATGCTGCCCAGGCCGGAACGCAGCAAGGCTCCCTGGACCACCCGGATCAGCGACCTCTCCAGCACGAAGAGGGCCAGCGCCGCGATGGCCGCGTCGGCCAGCACCAGGCGCGAATACGGGAAGCCCCGGTACAGTCCCTCCAGGGCCAGCGCCACCACCACGAACAGCGCCACCGAGCCAATCGAGCCCACCATCTCGTCCGCTAACGACTGTCCCCGCTGGACCCGGTAGCGCCCGGTGAAGGCGAAGATCAAGATCCACAGGGCGGCCATGACTGGGACGGCCACCGCATAGGCCTGGAAACTGGGTACCTGATTGCCCGGGATGGGCACCCCGGAGACGAAGAATCGGAAGTCGTATCCGATGAAGGCGCCCAGGCTGACCGCCAGGGCGTCCCCGAACACCCGCATCGCCATCACCGGCAGCAGCCGCCGGAAACGGTGGCGGGACGAGCTGGTCAGCTCCACCGGCCGCAGCAGCGGCCCGGACTCAGCCACCACCTCTGTCCCCCGAGGCCGGACCGAGACGGCGTCCCAGGCTGGCGCGCACCGTCCTCAGCTCGGCGCGGGTCACCCCACCGGTTAGGTAGAGGGCGCCCAGGTAGATCAGGCTGGCGATGATGGCCAAGAGGATTAGGTTCAGCTGAGAGAGCAGACCCATGATCCCGCACATTAGGGCGCCTGACACCAGGATCGGAAGCAGCGGTCTCCCCCACGGCAGCCGGTGCTCGAGCCGTCGGCGCACCATCCAATATCCGGCTACCAGCAGGAAGACCTCCGTAATCACGGTAGCCCAGCTGCTGCCAAGATAGCCGGTCGCCCGCGGAAAGATGGGGATCAGGATGAGGTTGAGCGCCACGTTGACCACGATGCTCATCACCGAGAGAACCACGCTGTCCATCTGTCGGTCCATGGCCCCGAGGCCGAAGATGAAGGTGCTGTTGACGAACATGAAGACGATGGCTAGGGCCAGGATCTGTAGGGCCGGGGCCGACTGCGGGTAGACCCGAATAAAGGGGGCGCTTAGGAATTGGGCCGCTCCGAAGCCCAGCAGGACTGCCAAGGGCATCGCCAGGGCGGCCAGCAACCGGATGGTGGCGGTGTAGGCCTGGCGCATCGATGCGATGGCCTCGAGGTGAACAACGGAGAGAGTCGGGAAGACGGCGTTCATGACCGTCTGGGGCACGAAGGAGAGCCCGTCCAGGAACTTGTACGCGGCGGTGTAGTAGCCGACCTCGGTGAGCGGCCGCATGACGCTCAGGATGACCACGTCGATGCGGAAGTAGACGGTGTTTAGGAAGAAGACCATGGCGAAGGGGAGCGCCATCTTGAGCAGCCGTCGGGCCAGCACCGGATCGATATGGACTGTGGGCACGAAGTAGCGCCGGCCGATGATCAGATAGGCGTAGACACAGGTGACCGCGTAGCTCAGCGCGTACACCCAGAGGTAGGTGGCTACCCCCAGCTGCGCCCGGGCCACCAAGAAGGTCCCCACCAGCAGGATCACCGCCTCAGAGATGGTGGCGACCGCTTCGTAGCGCATCTCCCCGGTGGCATAAAACGTGCTGCGGAGCACGTTGGCCACGCTGGTGGCTACCTGGAGGGCGAAAGCCGGCCAGATGAGGGCCATGAAGCCGGGGCCCTTGCCGGCCACGGCCGCCATGAGGGCCAAGGTCGCCAGGCTCAGCAGGAAGAGCGGGATCTTGGCCGCCAGGACCGCGGCCAGGTAGGTCTTCATACGGGCGTTGTCCCGGCTCGACTCGCGCAGGTAGACGATCTGCAGGCCCAGGTCGCCCACGATGCTGGACAGGGTGCTAAGCACCACGATCAGACTGAATTCGCCGTAGAGGCGGGGGCCCAGGGTGTGCTGCTGGAGGAGGAAGGCACCCAGAACGAAGAGCTTGGAGGCAGACCTAGCGGCGAAGAGGATGGTGGTGCTACGGACCGCCCGTTGAGCCACGCTCATGGCCGAGCTAGGGGGACGGCCGCTTGCGCCCGGGCATCCGCAGGTGCCTGGTGGCCGGCACCACCGCCACGCTCACCAGAGCGGCCAGCAGCCACCATTCCGCGGCCAGATCGTTCTTCCAGTAGGGGCTGTCGACCAGACCGTGGACGATGATGGCCGCCCAGCCGAGCGCCAGTGCCGCCGCCCAAGGGTGATCGCGGGGTCCCGCTCTCACCGCCGGCGCCAGGTAGCGGACCAGCTCCGCGAAGAATCCCAGCAGCGCCACCAAGCCGAGGACCCCCAGCTCCACCCAGAAGTCCAGCTCCAGCTGGTCTGGGTAGACGTGGCCCTGGGTGGAGGGGTCGTGGACCCTGGCTCGGTAGGGCAAGATCACGGTCTGATAGTCGGCAAGTCCGGCGCCGGCGAAGGGACGGGCCTCGATCAAGTCCAGGGTGGCATGCCAGAGATAGGCTCTGGTGACCAGGGAGTTGGCGGGATTGCTGGAGTTCAGCTCGTTGGTGACCCGATGCCGCACCGGGGGCAGCACCACGGCCACCACCAGCGCCGCTAGACAGCCGGCCAGGAGCAGCTTGCGCCGGGGATGGAGCGCCGCCGCCAGCAGCGCCAGCACCACCAGCGCCAGCCACGAGCCCCGGCTGAGGGTGAGCACGTCCCCCAGGCCCAGCACCACCAGCACGGCCCAGTGAAGGCCCCGGTACCTGACCCCTCCGAAGAGGGCCAGCCCCAGCGCCAACCCGACCAGGGGATCTAGGAAGATGCCGCCGAAGTTGTTGTTGCTCCACAGCCAGGTGGGAGTCGGGGGGGCGACGTTTAGGTTGAGGCTGTGGCTGGCCACGGCCTGACCCAGGGCCACGAACTGGGAGCCGGCCACCACCAGGCCGCTGATGTACAGGCCGTATACCACCCGCTCCCAATCCCAGCTGGAGCGGAGCACGTTGACGGCCACGAAGAAGAGCACGATGGGCTCGACCAGGTATGACTTGGCGATGCCCAGTGCCTCGCGGTGGTCTGCGCTCACCGCGACCCCGATCACGGTGGCCAAAAGCAGCACCGCGATGATGATGCTGAAGGGGGTGTCCAGCCGAGGCACCCTTCGTTGGATCGAGCTCTCGACGATGAACGCCAGCACCGTCAGCCCCAGCACGACTTCTAAGCCAGTGAACGGCAACCGCCCCAGGAGGGTGCCGCGCAGGACATAAGTCGGCAGCGCCGCGGCGGTGAGGAAGACGCCTATACGACTCCACCGCATCCGCGCGATTATAGGCCGGGCTCGATCTAGGGCCCGCGACCCTGAAGTGGTGTTGTTCCGCGGTCCTAGGTCAGTCGGGCCGGAACCGGAGCGTTCTCAACCGCGGTCGGCCGCGGCCAACAGGCCCACCCGTTGGCGGACCTCGGCCATGGTGTTGGAGGCCACCTGGCGGGCCTCGGCCGCCCCTTGGGCGAGGATGGAGTCGAGCCGGGCGGGCTCGGCCATCAGCTCTCGGTAGCGCTCCTGGATCGGGGTCAGGGCTTCGATGGTGGCGTCAGCCACCTTGGCCTTCAACTGGCCGTAGCCAATCCCGTCGAACTGGGCGGCCAACTGCTCCTTGGTGCAGCCGGTCAGGGCGCGATAGATCTCCAGCAGGTTGGCCACCCCGCCCCCCGCCCTGGCCACCTCGACGGCGCCGCCGCTGTCGGTCTTGGCCCGCATGAACTTGGACCGGATCAGCTTGGGGGGATCAAGCAGCGCGATCAGCCCCGCCTCACCCTCGCTACTCTTGCTCATCTTCGCCTCGGGGTCGTCGAGGGCCATGACCCGGCCCCCGGCGCCCATCCTGGCGATCCTTGGCTCTGGCACCACGAAGGTCTCGCCGAACAACCGGTTGAAGCGGATGGCGAGATTGCGGGTCAGCTCCAGGTGTTGGCGCTGGTCCTCGCCCACTGGCACGAAGTCGCTCTGGTAGAGCAGGATGTCGGCGGCCATCAAGACCGGGTAGTTAAAGAGCCCACTTCCGATCCGCTCAGCGGCTCGTTTACGGGACCTGTCTTTGAACTGGGTCATTCGCTCCAGCCAGCCGATGGGGGTGATGCACCCCAGGATCCAGGCCAGCTCGCTGTGCTCGCGGACCTGGGACTGGACCAGTACCGTCGAGACCTGGGGGTCGATGCCCGAGGCGATGTAGAGGGCAGCTACCTGGCGGGTCTTCTGAGCCAGTTCGGCGGGGTCGTGGGGCTCGGTGAGCGCGTGCAGGTCCACGACGCAGAAGAAGTTCCGGAACTGATCCTGCTCCAGCACCCAGGGCCGCAGCGCGCCCAGCAGGTTCCCCAGGTGGAGGACCCCGGTGGGCTTCATCCCGCTGAACACAACCGGACGGTCCGCCATCGCGGCGATTGTATCCGGGACCCGCGCGGCTACTCCTTCTCGGTGACCCGATACTCCAGGTGGGAGCCGAATAGGAGGCGGGTCTGAGCCTCCAACGCCGGGATCACGCTCAGCAACATGAACACCACCGGATAGCTGAGGGTCTGGAGGTCCACCAGGCGGCGCCGCCACCAGGGCCATGAGCGCGGCCGGGGCTGGATCCGGTTGTCCAGGACCGCCACTGCGATGATGTTGAGCAGGGTTGTCTCCAGGATGATGCTGGCGGTGGTCTCCAGAATTGCGCCCATATTTGAGAGGGCGTAGTCGTAGTTAAAGAGCGAGGGCAGAGTCCCCGAGATCAGGATCAGCATGGGCACAGTGGCCCAGCTCAGGTGGTTGAAGACCAGCATCTTGAACCGCTCCAGCCGCACATTCAGCGGGATCTCCGGATGGGAGGTCATCCTGGAGGCGACATAGGGCACGTCGGTCACCCCCCAGGCCCAGCGTTTGATCTGGTTGTACTGGCTTACCAAGGTGCTGCCGTAGTCGGCCGCCCGGGGAGCGTCACCGTACATCGGAAGGAAGGCTGGGCGGACGTGCAACCGCTCCCCGAATTTAAAGAATGCCTTCCAGAAAAACCGGGAATCTTCGGGGATTACGTCGTCGTCCCAGTAGCCCACCTGGCTGACCATCTGCAGCGACATGGAGTAGGCGGAGAACATCACCAGCCGCTTGGGGTGCTGGTGCAGGTAGAGCTGCCACTGGGTGCCCAGGGTGGCCATCGACCGTACCGCCGAGGGCACCTTCCAGAGGTTGTTGAGGAACATCGGCACCGGCTGCCAGATAGAGGTCTGGCGGTCCTCGGCGATGCAGAAGTTGTGGGTGATGTAGGCCAGATACTGGGGATGGACTCGGTAGTCGGAGTCGAGGTCGGTGAGGATGACCTGGGCGGGGTCGAGCCCGAGGCTGTCACAGGCACGCTTCAACACCGGCCCCCCATAGGCCATGGCGGCCGACTTGCCGACCACGATCCCGGGCAGTAGGGGGTCCTTGATGTGCCAGAACGCCCTGAAGCTGGTGCCGAACTTCTCCTGAAGCCGCTCCACATTGCGGCAGCCCTGGAGGTCGGTTTCCCGAGTGATGATCGCGCAGATCTTGCCCTGGGTCGGATAATCCGCCGCCGCCAGGGCCGAGACCGTGGCATGCAGGGTCTCGTAGCGCTCCGTGTAGGTCGGGATCAGGAAGGCGTGGGTGACCTCCTCGGGACGGATGCCGCCCGGCGCGATCACCAACTCCCCCAGGCGGGCCGCCCAGTCGACCGCCTGGGTCGCCTCCAGCAATCGGATTCCGCGCAGCACGTAGCGGAAGGTGTAGACCAGCTTTACCAACCAGTAGAGATCGACCATCACCGCGAAGAGTCCGAGCAGCCAGAGGTACTCGAAGTTGGTGAAGGTGATGATGAACCCGACGGTCAAAGGGGCGGCCAGGATCGTCCAGACCGTCAGACCCGGTGCCATCTCCCACAGCCTCTGCTCGATCCGCTCGCGGCGGCCCGGCCTGCCCGTCCTGACCACCCGATCCGGAGGGACATAGGTGGGCAGGGAGCCCACTCGGGGAGCGGCCTGGGTCGAAGCGTCTGCGGGCGAAATAGATGCCACCGGTAAGGATCCTAATCTGCGAGCGAACGCCGTGAGACAAAGTGTTCACGGTCCGAGCGACCCGGCAGAACTTGATGTAACGTGCGAAGACGTGGGTCAGCGAGGCACCCGTTCTCTGTTCGGCCGGGTCAGCGGGGCCGCCTCTCTCCCGACCGTCCGAGTGGCCTTCACGCTACTGGCAGTCGGTATCTTTGTCCACTCGGTCCATCTCAACTCGGCTCTGACTGCGTTCGCCCACCTCCGCTGGCAGTGGGCCCTGCTGGCCTTGGTCCTGGCCGGGCTCTCGGTGCTGGCCAGCATCCTGGAGTGGGGAGCGCTGCTGCGGGGCGCCGGCAAGCGGCTCGGCTGGCGCTATCTGGGCGGCTGGTACATGAAGGGCCTGTTCATGAACCAGGTGCTCCCGGCCGGGGTGGGCAGTGACGCCGTCCGAGCTGTCCAGGTCGGGAAGGTGGCCGGCCACGGACCGGTGATCGCCTCGCTTGTCGGCAGCCGAATGGCCGGCACCCTCGGCATGGCCCTCTGGGGACTTGGAGGCGCAGTCGTGCTCCACACCGTATTCCGGGTCCCCGACCTGGTCGGGTTCGCCTGCTTCAGCGGGATCATGCTGATTTGCTGGGCCTTGGCCCTGGGCGCGGAGCGCCTCTTTGGTCGGCTGCTGGGCAGATCGTCCGTGGATCTCGGCTGGAGAGCGCATCTTCGCCGGGTAGGGCCGTTCCTCCACTCGCTGGCCAACTACAAGGGCGCCCCCAGAGCACTGGCCTGCGCCATCGCTGCCGGGGGACTGGGCTGGGGCCTCAACCTCCTCTCCATGGAAGCCTTCAGCCGGGCCCTGGGATACACCATCTCCTGGGAGGTCTTTGCACTGGCCCTGCCGGTGGCCCTTCTGGTCACCTTCATCCCGATCTCGGCCAATGGCATCGGCATCCGCGAGGGTCTCCTGGTGTTCCTGCTGGTGCAGTTCCACGTGCCGGTCGGGATCGCCGCCGCCATGAGCATCTTCGTTGACTTTCAGCTGCTCCCCTTCGCGGCCTTTGGCGGCCTGGTCCACATCTCGGAGGTAACCTTGCGCCACACCTACGCCCAGCTGGCCCGGGTGGGCTCCCTGGGGCGGGGGTCCAGAGTGGCCCACGCCACCTTGCGTTGGGTCGTAGCTCCCGAGTTCGTGGGACAACTGACCCGCCTCTGAGCCGGGACCGGATGCACTTTCCCGGCTAATCTCTCGCTGACTCGGCCTCCAGAAGTCGGCGCTTGCGTTCGCCGCCCCAGCGGTAGCCTCCTTCGCCTCCGGCGGCCGGCACCACCCGGTGGCAGGGGATCACGAGCGCTACCTGGTTGGCGGCGCATGCTCGCGCCACCGCCCGGGCCGCGCCCGGCCGGCCCATCCCGGCGGCCAGCTTGCCGTAGGTGCTGGTGCGGCCCCGGGGGATCGCCTGGATCTCGCGCCAGACCAACCACTGGAAGACGGTTCCACGGACATCGACCGGGAGTTCACGCCCGCCCGGACGTCCGGAGGCGAGGGCCAGTAGCACGGAACGGATCTCATGTAAACCGACCTCGTCACGGATTAGCTGGGCCTGCGGAAACTCAGCCGCGAGCTGGGCCTCCAAGTCGGCGAGACTCTCACCCATTTTCACCGCGCAGACCCCGCGAGCCGTGGCTCCTAGCAGAAGCTGCCCTAGGAATGACCGCGACACGCTGTAGTGGATCTCGATCCCAGCTCCCCCCTTACGGAACTGGGAGGGTGTCATCCCCAGCGTTCCGGGAGCCACCTCGTAGAAGGCCCGGCTGGAGCCGAATCCGGCCTGATAGAGAGCGTCCGTCACCTGGGTACCGGTCGCCAGCGAGGACCGGGCCCGCTTCATTCGCATCGCCCGGGAGTACTCCGCGGGCGATATACCGACCTCTTTGGTGAAGGCTCGCTGCAGATGGCTGGGACTCAGCCCCACCCGGCCGGCCAGGGCCTCCATGCTCAGCCCCCGGGGCGACAGCTCCAGCAGCTCTCGAGCTTTTTCCAGGGCTGACTTCCGACCCTGGAGAAGCTCCGGGCGACAGCGGCGGCAGGGCCGGAAACCGGCCACCTGGGCTGCGTCTGCGTCCTCAAAGAAGCGGACCCTGGATGGATTTGGGGTGGGAGCCGGGCAGCCAGATCGGCAGAAGATCCGCGTCGAGGTGACCCCGAACACGAATGGAGGTGCACCAGTTGAGTCTCGGTTGACCACCGCCCTCCAGCGGGGGTCCTGGGTCAGGTCCGGCGACGTCATGCACCGCACCTTAGCCAAGGAGGCGGTGGGCCGCCATCCGATTTTTGCTCGACATCGAACCGGCGCGCTCCTGCCGATCAAATTGGGCGCTCAGGGGGCGGCGGTCGCGGCACCGGAATTGAAGGTGCGGCGCCACAGGGTCACGAAATGGCCCAGGGCGGTCACCGCCAGAATTGCTCCCAGTGCGACGTCGGCCTGCGGGGCTGGACCACCCACCAGGACCAGGAGAGCGGAAACGCCCATGGTCACGGCGCTGACCAGGGTGTTGACCTTCCCGAACCGGGTGGCCACCAGTGCTGGGCGGTGCCGGAGCCACGGATAGAGGACCAGGAAGCCGATCCCGGGGAGCCCGTACCGGGCCATCACCAGTACCGCCAGCCAGATCGGGATGAAACCGACGATGAGGCTGGCCACGGCGCATAGGGAGAAGAAGACCGTGTCCATGATCGGGTCAATCGCCCGACCTAGCACGGTCAACGGACCCACCCGCCTGGCCAGGTACCCGTCGGCGGCGTCGAGGGCGGCAATGGGCGCCGCGATCACCAAGAAGAGCACTCGGGCCAGCCCCAAGGGAGGCAGGGCCGCGTAAAGCACGACCGGCAAGGACAGGTAGGCTCGCACCGCGGTGATCCCGTTGGGGAGACCGAAGCGGTGCACCGGCGTCCGGTCCGGGTAGCGAAGCAGCAGTGAGATACCGGCAAAGAGACAGACCGTGGTGGCGACCCACCAGGCAAGTCCGAGCACGAACCCGAGGCCGAGGCGGCCCCCAAGTGAGCCCGCGCTGACCCCCGCCCCAAGAGTCAGGGCCAGGCCCAAGCCAGTCCAGAGCCCCAGCGATCGCCGTAGCGAAGGAGCGGCTTGCCAGCTCTCCGCCGCGCCGGCGAAGAGCTGGGCAACTGCCGCCAAGGGCCCTATCGCGACCGTCGCCGGGCTCAGCTCGGAAGCGGCTGGATCCGGAGGATCGGAATTGCCGAGTTTCGCTGGCACGCCACAGAGACTAGGGCTAGACGAACTGCAAGGACTACTGCGCTACGGGCCGGATGGTCTGAGCCCCGACCCCGAGCGGCAGGCGCGGTGGCTAGGCCCGGATAGCTGAGCTGATGGAGCCGCAATCTCCCAGCCCGCTGTCTCGGTGTGAGGCGGGCCGACGGGATCTCATTCGGAGTTCACTTGCCTTGGTCTGGCATCTGGCGATGGCGCCTGCCGTCCATCCAGCTCGGATCCCCGGTTGCACTAACGGCAGCCCCGACCGCCCCCGGCACTGGAGGTCCAAGCTGGTGTCCATCCAATCGAAGCCCTGCAGATCACCGCTGCGCCGGTGGAGTCTCTCCCCAGATCGGGTCAGCCGACCAGACCGACCGCTCCTGGCCGGTCACTCCTCGTCCAAACCGAAAGGTCGCCATCGGTAGTCCTCGATGGCACCGCCCCAGCAGTCTGAGAACTAACTGGAGCGGGGGCGGCGGCGTCCCGAACTCATGCAAGCACCGGCGCCGATACTCGGTCCAGCCCGGACTGGATGACCCGGTAGCACTCGCAGGCGACGCCCTCCAGGCCGTGCCGGTCAACGATCTCGACGTTACCCCGCTGGTACCTGATGAGACCCGCCTTCTGAAGTATGCCCGCCGAAAGCGTCACGGTCGCCCGGCGCGATCCCAGCATCTGAGCGAGAAACTCCTGAGTGATCAGGAATCGGTCGGTACCTACCCGATCATGGCTCATGAGTAGCCAGCGGCTGAGTCGTTCCTCGTTGGAATGGAGCCGGTTGCATGCCGCAGCTTGTGAGATCTGCCCGAAAAGGGCCTGCACGTAGTTCTCTACTAGGCTGGCGAGGGGGCCTCTCGGCGCTAATTCATCCAGGAAGGCTCCGGTCTCCATGGTCAGGCACCGCCCGGCGACCTGGGAGATGGCCCGCACTGCCAGGCTGCCCCCGAGGACGGCAGGGACGCCAACCAGTCCCTCGTTGCCCACAGTCGCCACCTCGACGATGGCCCCGTCCGCAAGTGGTGTGACCAAGGAGATCACGCCGTCCAGCGGGAAGTAGACTGCTTCTACTGGCTGACCGGGCTCGAAGAGCACCGTCTTGACTTTGAGGAACACTGGGGCGAGCCGACCCAGGAGCCGTTCTCGATCCGAGGCGGGCAGGAGGGACAGGAGACGGTTATCGCTTGCGTCGATGCCGTTTCGAGTAGCTTCCATGGGCTCACCCCAGTAGGTCTAACGTCGTCTTGATCTCCAGGACATCGGTACGGTAGCGTACAGACGCCACCACAGGACGGGGCCCGTCTAGTACTGTGGGGGCTCAGATTCAGCAAGTCCGCTCCGAGAGAGGTCCTGGAGGCCGGTCTCGGGCCCGAATCCTGGAGGCGACCCAATGGCCATCTCGCAAACGAACCAAAACACCGCACGAGTGGGTGGTCTGCCCCGCTGGAGCGGGGCGGTGCTGGGGCTGGGGGTCGCTGCCGCCTGGGTGATCTTTAGTGGAGTAGGTGTGTCGGCAGCGACCACGGTGAATTTGGGGAGGGCCACGCCCTTCGCGGTCTTGGCGAGCACCTCGGTCACCAACACCGGCGCCACGACCATCTACGGGGACTTGGGCGTCTATGCTGGTACGTCGGTCACCGGCACGCCGCCCGCCATCGTCGAGCCTCCATCCACCATCCACGCAGGTGATGCCGTCGCGCTGGGCGCCCAAAACGATCTGACTACGGCGTACACCCAAGCGGCGGGGGAGGGTCCGCCGACCACCGTGGGCAGCAACCTCGGCGGGGACAACCTGACCGCAGGGGTGTACCAATCGAGCTCAGACGGAGCGCTGAGTGTAACCGGCACGCTCACCCTGACCGGTAATTCCAGCTCGGTGTTCATCTTCCAAACGGGAGCCAGCTATGGCCTCACCACCGCGACGGGAAGCACCGTCATACTGGCAGGCGGGGCCTCGGCGTGCAACGTGTTTTGGCAGATTGGTAGCTCGGCAGTGCTGAACGGCCCCACCTTCGTGGGAACCGTCATGGCGTCGACCTCGATCACGGTGGGCAATGGGGTCCTCGTGGACGGACGGTTGCTGGCCTCCACCGGTGACGTTACCCTCATAAACGACAACATCAACGCGTCGGCCTGCATCCCCACCAGCACCCCCACCCCCACGCCCGGAACTGGCGTTCCGGTAACAGGTGCAGGCGGAACTTCCCACTTCGGGGACGGCATCCTTCTGGGCCTCGGCGGTCTGGCTGTGCTCGGGGCAGGTGCGGCAGTAGGCACAATCCGCCGGCGCCGGTTTACGTCCGTCCGGTAGGTGCTGGGAAGCAGCCAGCGGAGCGGCTGAATAATCGGGGCCTCCTCCTCCTCCGGAACTTCGCCGGCCCGCTGATCCGGCCCCGATCGCGCGGACGGACCTGTACCTCCGCGACCACGCCGAGGTCGCCCGCTGGTGACCTTCGCCACCGAGGAGCGGCAGTATCCAGCCTGCCGGTCTTCGCGTCAGCACGAAGCCGGCCACGGGTACCTGCTAACCACCGCCTGGTGCGACCTGGACCCTGACCGTGGAAGTCAGGCAGTGACGGCCACCCTCCTAGCGGGTACCCGAGGACGGGCTGCTTCGCGGCGAGCCCAATACGGCGCGCTTCCAGCGGCTGGTCCAGCTGACACCCACGACCATCGGCGCCTACCTGTGGTGGCACGCGGCCCAGGGCCGCCGCCGCGTCCACGCCTTCCTGCGGTGAGCAGAGCTACCCCGATCCGGTGTCATGAGCTCCCCCGACAGCCGCGAACCTCCGGTCGCGTCCCTAGGATTGGTCTACGTGGCGGGGTAGGCCTTGACCCCGCCTTGGTGGCATGGAAAAGCCACCAAGGCTTCGGAAGCATCACCCACCAGGAGAAAACGATGGCCACAAACAGCGTGCCACTTGACGCGCTACTTAGGTACGTCTCGAACTCGGACCAGGACACCTGATGGGAAATCCGGCAGCACACCATGCAGTCAACCCGGGCCGAGGCGGGTGGATCGCGGGCTGCGCAGCCACCCAGATTGGGTCACCGACGGGATCAAGCCGGCTTCTCGTCCCCGGCCAGAATCGGGCATCATGAGCTCAATTCGATCACCAAGCCCTCGTAGCTCAGGGGATAGAGCAGCGGTTTCCTAAACCGCGTGTCGGAGGTTCGAGTCCTTCCGGGGGCACCACTTTTCGAGAACAGTGCCAACCCAGCCGCCAACGCCAGTCCGCCAAAAGTCCGGCACCACGAGCTGCACCTTCCCACTCCACAACAGGTCGTAGCACTCCTCAAAGCTGCGACAGGCCGCTACCCAGACTTCGGGTGCTTTCTCCGGCTTGCTGCCGTCACAGGCGCTCGGAGGGGCGAGCTGTGTGCACTGCGGTGGAGTGACCTGGATCTCGATGCCGGACTCCTCGCGATCTCTCGATCCATCGTCGGGCTGGGCCGGTGAGCACGCGGTGGCGGGCGAGGAGATCATCGACCTCGCCCACCATTTGGACGCTGCCTCGCGAGACGAGCACGAGATAGTCGGCAACCCGTAGTCGTTTCGGGCGAGCGGATCGAGCATCGCCATCGGCTCGTCGAGCACGAGGAGTCGCGGCCGGCGCGCAAGCGCCAGCGTCAACGCGAGCTGAGCCTGTTGGCCCCCTGACATCGTTCCCGCCTTCTACCGTAAGGGAATGCCGAGCTCACCGAGGCGTCGCTCGGCGTACTTGTCGTCGAAGCGCCTGTTGAGATTGCGCGTCAAGTGGAGCAGATCGGCAGCAGAGAGGTTCTTGTAGAGCGGCGTGTCCTGAGCCACGAAGGCAATGCCGTCGAGTGCAGGCAACGAACCGGCTGGCGAGCCGCCAAGCACCGTCACCTCACCAGTGGTCGGGGTGGCAAGTCCGACCGCAATGTTCAGCAAGGTCGACTTTCCGGCAACATTCGGACCGACGAGCGCGACGACGAACCCGTCGGGGATCGCCAAGGTGCAGTCAATTAGGGCTCTTGTCGAGCCGTAGGACTTGCCGAGACCGTGGGTCTCGATGACGTTCATGCCACCTCCGCCTCGTGTCGCGCTGCGCCGCGCTGGTCGGCAGTGCCCCCGCGACGCTCACGAAAATCCCGCAGCACGTTCGCGACGAGCGCCGCGATCCCGTCCTCGTCGAGGCCCGCCGCGTCAGCAGCGGCGACCCAGGAGGTGAGCGAACGGCGGAGCTCGGAGAGTTCGGGCAGCGCCACCTGGCCGAGCGTCGCCACGATGAATGTTCCCTGGCCGGGTCGCCCGACCGCGAGACCCTTCGTCTCGAGTTCGCGGTAGGCCTTCAGCACGGTGTTGGGGTTGATCGCGAGTTCTGCCACCACGTCTCGGACCTTCGGAAGCTGATCGCCGGGCTTGAGGTAGTCGAGGCGGAGCGCGTGCTCGACCTGATGGACGAGCTGCAGGTACATCGGCACGCCCGAAGCGAGATCGAGGCGGAACTCGATCGGCGAGACTCGCCGCGGAACCACCCTGCCGTAAGCTTTATCTACTGTCATAAGACAATAACATAGCATTAGGAGTCGCTGTCAACCGCGACTCAGCAATTGGGACGCGACTGGCCGCCGTGTTCGCGTCCCTCCACCATCCCAAGGCTGTGGGTTCATGGCGAGCTCTACCGCCAGATCGACCCATATGCACGCCAAGCGCGGTGTGTCTTCGGTCACATCGAGGGTGCATATCGACGGATCGGGCGAGGGTGATGATCCGTGTGGCGAGCGGGCGAACGGCGCCGGTTAGATCAAGCTGGAAAGGGCAAATCGCGGGGGTTCTGCCAGCGGTTGCAAAAATTCTAGCGACCATGCTAGTGTACTAGTCAGCTATGACACTCCCACACTCCCGAACCGACGCCGGCGCGATAACTTTTCGCATGGACCCTACATCGGGGTTAACTCCTTACCTGCAACTTGTGCAGCAGATCACGCATGCGCTTCGTCTCAGCCAGTTGAAGGTGGGGGACCGACTACCGACGGTTCGAGACGTCGCCGCCCAACTCGCAATCAACCCCAACACCGTGCTAAAGGCCTACCGACACCTGGAAATGCAGGGTCTCCTCGTGAGCCGGCCTGGGACCGGTGTCTTTGTGGCCAAGGAGTTGCGTGGCCCATCGGCACAAGACCAGGCCGCACTCCGCCGAGCCCTCGTACGCTGGCTGACCCACGCCAAGGACGCAAGCCTGGACTTGGAAAGCGTGCAAGCACTGTTCGCAGACACGATTCGGCAGTACACCACCGATGAAGCTGTGGCTTCATGAATGTGCTCGTGGCTCGCGAACTCGGTAAGCGCTATGGACGCAATTGGGCGCTGAAGGACCTCGCGCTGGACGTACCCGGGGGCCGGATCGTGGCCCTAGTCGGTCCCAACGGCGCCGGCAAGACGACCTTCTTGCAGCTGGCTATGGGATTCGCCAAGCCTGATGCCGGCACTGTCGTCGCTTTTGGCCTTTCACCCCGTCGCGACGCTGCCGCCTTCCTACCCAAGGTTGGCTACGCGGCCCAGGAGCCACCCCTCTTCCGGCGCTTCTCGGTAGGCGAGCTTCTGAAGATGGGGTCGCAGCTTAACCGCCGTTGGGACGGGCTTATGGCAGTCAGGCGCCTACGACGCCTGGGTATAGGTCTCGACCTGTCAGTGGCGTCGCTCTCCGGCGGAATGCGTGCACAGGTCGCGTTGGTACTGGCCCTCGCCAAAATGCCCGACCTTCTGCTTCTAGACGAGCCCATGGCCTCGCTTGATCCGCTCGCTCGCCACGAGTTCATGGGCCTCTTGATGGCGGCATCCGCGGAACAGGACTTGACTGTGGTGCTGTCCTCGCACATCATCGGCGACCTCCGCGCCACGTGCGATTACCTGGTGGTACTCACGCGGGGTAGCACTCAGTTAGCCGGCGACATGGACGAGATAGTGGGTACACACCAACGCTTGGTGGGTCCGGTTGACTCGATTAACGCAATCGGCTACGTTCAGGAAATCGTGCAGGTCGAGCGCTCAGACCGTCAGGCCAGCCTTCTAGTGCGCATGCGGGGACCCCTGCTTGATCCAAGATGGGAGAGCTATCCCGTCGATCTCGACCAGATCGTCCTGGCGTACCTCAGTCGAAATGCGAACATTTCCAGCTTCGAAACAGATCTCGCAGCCGAGGCAGCGAGTTGATCTGGTTGACCTGGCGACAGCAGCGTTTCGAAGCCGGGTTGGCCCTGGCGGTGCTTGCCGTGGGCGTCGCGGTCTTGCTCCTGACCCGACAGGCGATCACCGCTGACATCAATGCGCTCGGAATCCCAGCCTGTCTGAGCGGACGGGGCACCAGCACCACGTGTTCGAGCGCATACCAAGCCTTCAAGGACAATTTCAGTGCTCAGCAGACGCTGCTCGGTGCGCTGACCTATCTTCCGGTCCTGATTGGCGTTGTCCTTGCGGCGTCCATCGCCTCGGAGATGGAACAGGGGACATACCGCTTGGCGTGGGCGCAAAGCGTGACCCGCGGCCGCTGGGCACTGACGCGAATTGGGTTTCCGATACTGTTCGGGCTCGCGATCACGGGGCTGATCGCTGGCGTGACGTCTTGGTGGATGCAGCCTGCCAACCAGGTACAGGGACCCCTCCGACCGGGATCCTTCGACGTTCAGGGTCTTCTGCCGCCCGCGTACATGCTTTTGGCCTTCGCGATGACTGTTTCGGGTGGCGTGCTCTGGCGCCGAACGGTGCCAGCGGTCGGATTGGGCATCGTCGCCGTCGTTGGCATTCGCCTCGCCGTGCAAGCTTGGTTACGACCGAACTTCGTGACCCCCATTTCGTATCTGTGGATATCGGGATCCGCACCTTATGGCGCCCAGGATTGGGTGGTCCAGGGAGGCGCGGGTGCCAGCAGCTATGTCTACGTAGATGGGGCGGGCCGGCAGCTGTCGTATGAACAGGTCCACTCCATGTGCGGTCAGGTGGTCGACGCCCAATCGAAAGATGCCTGGTCGTCGTGCCTTCAAGCGCACCACCTTGGCGAGTTGGTGAAGTGGCAGCCACCGACCCGATTCTGGGAATTTCAGGCGATCGAGTCGACTTTGGTAGTCGGGCTGGCTCTGGCACTCGTGGTTTTGACAGTTTGGTGGCTGCGAAGTCGGACTGTCTAGTGGAGCACTGTCGAACAGAACGTTGATCGGCAGCTCGATGCCGTGGCGTAGGACCGCTCGTTCACCGACCGAGCTTCGGGCCGGGACGCCAGCCGCTCCGAGCTGCAGTGCCTCATGAAGTTTGCTCGTGACGGCGACACAGTGATCGTGCACAGCGTGGATCGGCTCGCCCGGAATCTCGGCGACCTTCGTCACCTGGTCGAGTCGCTGACAGCCCGTAGCGGCAGCGTGAAGGGATCGCCCTTGCGAAGCAGCGTGGCGTCTACCGGGGACGCAGCCGGTCGCTCCGCCCTGATCGGCGACATCGATGAGGTCGATCGCCTCCTGTCCGTGATCCTCAAGTCGAACCCCAGTGTCGCTTCATTCGTTCGCATCGCGAAGAATCCGGATGGACGCTTCAACCGAAAAGGGCTGCAGACGGCCCCTACCTTCGGCTTCCGTATCGTCAAGTGGAACCTCGATGAGTCGTGAGAGGTGGCCTGAATCGGTATCTCGATCTTGCTCCGACCTCGCTCCAACTGGCGAGAGCCGACTCGGGCTGACTTGTGACGTTTGGGTATACCGCGGCTGACAGAGCCTATTCCCTGTCACAGCAGCAGATACGCCCAGTGAGCGAATAGCCCAACCGATTCGTCATACTTTCTTTCTATGAAACCGTCGCAATTTGTCGCCCTTGAACCGGACGCGACCATCAGCGGCAATTGTTACCGACACTCCCTACCAAGGGTACCGACGTGTGGTCCTACGTCGGGAATGGCATACTCCATTCGTCATAGTGAGGAAATTATTGGCTCTTTGGATTTCGGCGAGGTGCGCCGTTCGCGAAAGTCAGCATTCGGTGCCAGGTGGACCGGAATGTGCTCACTGATCCGGCGTTCGGGGGCACTCTCTCCAGGAAGTACTGGTCGTCCACTCCTCGAAGCACTCCAACAGAGGTTCGGTTGGCCCGACTTGTTGCATCCGACTGGGGTACACTGGAGCTGTACAGACACTGCCTCGGGTCAGAGGACCGATCCTGACGACACGGACGATCTCCAACCCGGCCACACAGCCGCTGCCTTCCAAGACAACGAGGGCATTCGGATGATGCTGGTCGGCCGATGACCGCCAACAAGCAACAGGCACTCTCGAGCAGGGGAAGGGCATAGGGCGATATGGCGAGATCGCGAAACGACCACCTCTGGGCGCTGGCGCACGCCGAACGGACTGCGCTTGCGGAGGACCTATCGGGCCTCAATGCCGAGCAGTGGCGGCACGGCACCCTGTGCGGGCAGTGGGACGTCGAGGCGGTCGTCGCCCACCTCACCGCCGCGGCAAGCCTGAATCAGCGGCGGTGGGTGCGTAGCATGCTCGGCGCGCGTTTCCGTGTCGACGTGCACAACCAGCGCCGGCTGGTCGAGCATCGGGGCAGCACGCCCGCCGAGACGCTCGACCGGTTCCGCGCCATCATCGGCAGCACCACCGCCCCGTCGGGACACACCCCGGCCTACCTTGGCGAGGTCGTCGTGCACGCCCAAGACATCCGTCAGCCGCTTGGACTGCCGCGGACACCAGACGTCGACGCGCTAACGCCCGTGGCTGACTTCTTTGCGTGCCGCGACTTCACGGTTGCCAGCCGGACCGCCGTTGCCGGTCTGCAGCTACGCGCAGATGATGGGCCGTTTGCCACGGGCACCGGACCGTTAGTCACCGGATCGACCCTCGCCCTGGTGATGAGCATGGCTGGCCGCGCTCCTTACGTTGACCAGCTCGACGGCCCGGGCGTACCGACTCTGCGGTCACGCGTCCACGGCGCTGCAGCGTGAACCGCAGCGCCCTTAAACTCACTCCCAAGCACAACCTCTTGATCGCGATACCTCCTCCGAGGCACCGACCGCCGGCCAGTCCTCTCACCCTTGCGTTCGTCGGTCCAGATCGCCCTGCCACGGAAGTGCCGTTCCGGGCGAGGTAACTATCGCGAGCTCGGATGTGGTCAGACCACGGCAGCCCGCTGTAATCCGAAGAGCCGAATAATTGCTCCACCCAAAGACAGGGATTATTATCATTTCCCCGGCGACTGGGACGGGTTGGAGTGACGCTCGGGTATACCCCAGCGTTACGTAGCCGCATACATGCTTTCGTTACTGATCCCGAGCGTGCAGGGCGAGCCGTCCACGCCGCGGCAGACAGGTCTAGAACCTAATTGGACACGACCGGACGGTAGCTGAGGTACGTGGAGCCATGAGGGAAGCGCCGTATGTCGAGCAGTTCGAGATCAAGGCGGACGCCACTGGGTAGCCAGCTCTTCCCGCCCCCAAGGATGACTGGGAGGACGAATAGGCGTAGTTCGTCAACGAGCCCGAGCCGGATGGCTTGACCGGCCAGAGTTGACCCACCTACCGTCATGTCGTGCTCCGATGAGTCCTTCAGGTGCCGGACCGATTGGGCGTCGAAGTCCCGTTCCACCCGAGTCCTGGAGCTAGAGACGGATTCGAGCGTCCGGGAGTAGACGACCTGCTGCGCGTTCAGCCAAATCGACTTGAAGTCGCTGAATGTGCTGAATGAGCCTGGTTGGCCTGGAGAGGGTTGGGCGGTCTCCCAGTCGAGCATCGCCTCGTACATGCCCCGTCCGTACAGGTAGGTGCTGATTGGCCGCTCCAGGTCGGTGATGAAGCTGAACAGCTCCCCTTCCGGAGCACTCCAGTCGATGTGGCCTTCTTGGTCTTCGACGTATCCGTCCAGAGAAGTAACTGCAGAGTATATGAGTTGACCCATGATTACTCCCTAGTGATCCTGCTGAAGTATTTCGATAATCGCTATCGAGTTGCCATCTGGATCGAGAACCGTCGTCTTGCGGACTCCGTCGCTGACGTTCTCGATTTTCTCGACGGTGATTCCTCGCCCTTCAATCTCAGCGATGGTCCGGTCAAGGTCGCTCACTGCCATCGCTACCAAGGACTGACCCGCCCGCTCCGGATCGGCGACGACGTACATCCATCCGCCGTCGCACATCTGCCACATGACCTCGTGCTCGTGGACGGGCATGTCCGCTGGTCGTCCCAGCAAGCGCTCATACCAAGATCGGCTCACGTCGAAGTCCGTGACCGGAATGCCAGAGAAGAGCACGTTGACGTTCATGGGGGACATTCTCCTACAAACGCTCGCTGGCAGGCAGCCATCGGTAGAGCGTTGCGACAGAGACGCCAATGTTGGTTGCGACATTTGCTGGTGGCAGGCCGGACGCCAGGAGGCTCCGTACGGCTTCCACCTCCCCCTCCGTCATGAGACGCCTTCATCCGCCGATGCGTCACGAGCCCGTGCCGTCCTCAGCCCGAACCGTGTGCGCTCCACTGTCAGCTCCCCTCCATGTCGGCGAGGCTTGCCATGACGTGGAAGAACAACCGTCCTGCAGGTGTGCTCTTGTCTATCGAGGCGATGAGGTTCCCGAGCGATGTCGTGGCCGCTGGAGTGTCCGAGGATTTGCTTCTTGTGTATAAGGACAAATTGGGATATTGGCTCTCACTACCCAGTGGCTGGCAAGTCAATGAGGATATGTGGATCGACCTGTATTGGGGACGATCCGCTGACGGCATTACGACGTATGCGGACACGAGTCTTTCTTACTCTGCGATAGGACCAACCGGAATTGCACGGGATCACCACGTTCCTCTTGCAGTAGTCGCCGACGGGTGCTGGTTCTCGTAGACCCTCGTTTGCGAGAATGCCATTCGTCGCGAGCGGCAATGGTGTCCGATCAACGCGGGAACCGTTCGAGTGGTGACTTGTCGGCGACCAGCCAGTTGTGGCCGAATCGATCGTGGAATCCGCCTTCGCGGTGAATCCCCCATGGTGGTGGGTGATCCGGCATTTCGTCACGGGAACCCTCGGCCCCCGCAGCCACGGCCCGTGACACAAACGCGTCAGGGTCATCGATAAAGACCTCCACACTCCCAGTCGTAGTACCGAGGGTTATGAGGCTGTCGAAACCGCTATTTGTCGGCTCGTGCAAGACAGAGGGTGCGCTCTCAATCTCCCAACCCATGACGGAGCCGAGGGTCCATAGGTCTCTGCCACCAAGGGCTTTCTTGTACCACTCGGCCGCTATCGGTGCATCCGGCACCGCTAGCATGAGGGAAGGATGTGTTGTCATGATCGACCACCTACTGTTGAGGCACGGTCGTCCGTCGTGAACGCCGGACATACCTTTTCGGCCAGGTAGGGGCAATCGCCGGTGGACTGTGGCATTCCTGGATTATCCCACCAGCGGCCTGGTTTTAGCACTTGCTCCCGACGAAGGTGCTCCTCACCCCTGAATTCCCTCGTCTGTAGGAACGATGTCAACTTTTCAGCTGGAGCCTCGCTGGTGGCGCCGGTACCAGGAGCGCAGGTGTGGCGCACGGGGGACAAGCGCAGCCATGACTCCCACGACGACGAGCGTCGAAATAGCAACCGGCCAGATAGCCTTATGACCAATCGCCCTAACTGGGAGGACCATTGCGAGGACGATGGCTACAGTCATGAGCCAGTCAAGGAATTTGTGCGATGCAATCCATGTGATCATGTCTAACCATTATCCTCCGGGCCAGGGCAGACCCTTCTTCCACGAGTGTCAGTGGACTGGCAAAGGGGTTTAGGGAGCAATGGAGCGTAAAACGCCCTCTTAGGGAGATGTATCGTTCAGATTGCTCATATTGATCGACTGTCGCCATAAATTCATGAGCGGCACATCAATCTCTTCGGTCGGCGTTCCTTTTCTGTGACCGAAATCGTGGCCAAGGGAGAGTAGCGGCAGTTGCGAAGGGTCGCCGAATCAAAGGGTTAACCCGGTTTTCTGTTCCATTGCTCCCTAAACCCCTATACCCAAGAGTGGCGCAACTGAATTGGGTTAGCTCGCTCGACCGCCATTCACGGTTCGCCTGATGGGGCACCACGGAGAGCGGCGGCAAGTCGGTCGAGTAGCTGTCGCACCTGGGCACTGCTCAGATGAGCCAGTAGCCCGGCGTCGTGCGTGAGTTGCTCCCAAAAGTCCGCGCGGGTCTGCCGTCCAGAATCGGTGAGCGCGACCATCCTAGTTCGGCGATCGACCGTGCCTGCATGGCGTTTCACGTAGCCACCCTCTTCTAGCTTATCGATGAGCCCGGTGAGGTTAGGGGGTCGTAACCCAGTTGAGCCGCTAACGACCGCAGGGAACGGCAACCGAACCGAAGATCTACGAGGTTACCTGGACCAATCCAGCGCTGGGAGAGGAAGGTGCTGGGAAGGGTTGAACGGACGGTGATTAGAGTCGCTTGACAGAGTCCGGAATGCTGTCGGATAGTAGGGTTGTGTCACGGGAGGAGGTTGACGCCTATCTGGAGTCTCTCGACGAGCCCAAGCGATCTACTCTGCGCGAGCTTCGTCAGAGCATCCTCGATTTTGTACCTGAAGTCGAGCAGTGCATCTCCTATGGCGTGCCTGCCTTTAGACTGCAGGGCAAAGTGATCGCCGGATTCGCAGCATTCAAGAGGCACCTCAGTTACCTGCCACACAGCGGATCGGTTTTCCCCGAACTACGGGACGAGGTTGCTCCATACGTGACATCGACTGGGGCTCTCCAGTTCCCCGTTGATGCGTGCCTTTCTAAGCCACTCGTACAGAAGCTCGTCTCAGTCCGGATCAAGCAAGCCTTTCCGGACTGACGGTCTCACTCGCAGTGTGAGGCCCACGGAAATCTGAGGGCCTCACGTACCTGACCAGTGGTCTCCTGACGAATCCTGAAGCGGACTTCTTGACCCGCTCCTCGTCGAGCTTCTCGACCTCGACTTTGACTACCTCCAGGAAGGAGGCGCCCGCGTCAAGCCGCTCCATCGGCTTGCAGTTGCTGCTTTGCGCCCGATTCCGCGGCGTGAATAGCTCCACAAGGCGGGCATCGAAGGCAGGATCCCCTCACCAGGCCGGCCGCTCACAAATCGCACCACGCCGAGTTATGCCAGAGCATCCGCACCTCAACAGCGATCGCCCCTACGTCACGTCGGGTCCAGATTCGGTCAGACCATCGCACGTCCCGATCGCGGCGGCGCGCATTTCGTCGGGTCGCGACATGTCAGTTATCGATCACTCGGGCCATAGCCGGTACGAGCCTTTGACTGTTGCGACGGCCGGCCTTGGTCGCTCGGCCCACCGGTTTGTGATGGCGGACTGAAACGCGCCGAACACGGCTGATCTCGACAACGGGTTTTCGTTATCGTCGAGCACGGCGACGTGAAGAAGGCTGACTCCGTCGTCGAGGCGGAAGGCGGCGTACCGCAGGCGTTCAGGGTTCTGCGTCGCCAACTCGGCGAGCACACCACGGATCGGGCGCTCGTTCTCGTCAGCACTTTTCGATTTCGTCGTATATCGAATCTCCTAAGTGACCGTCATGGGTCGGCTCCATCTGTTTCGGATGTTCAATGAGCCCTGTCTGGGCCTGGTTACTTCCCCTTCCCACGGGTGCCGCGGCATTCATGTGACTGAGGTCGCTCGCATCCGGTTGTTGCGGGGACCATGGGTGACCTCGGCCAGGCCGAGTGTTTCCAGTAGCGGGGGGAGGTACAGCCCGAACCGGCCGCGGTAGCCCTTGCGCAAGCCGTACCAGCCTCCGACCGGGTTGTCCGGTGATCGTCCCCACGCCTCAACGGTGTCCGGCGCGGCGGGTTTCTCCTCATCGGCTGCGCCGAGCAAGACCCAGTCGCCTCGCTCGGTCAGCCAGGCATGCAGGTCGTCGATGGCGTGGAGGTGGTACTTCAGGGTGGTGGAACCCACCTGGCAGACCAGGGCCGGTGGATCGGCCTGCTCGTCTTTGTACATGGCGTAGTGCGAGGTGCCCGGCGGGGTCTTGAGCACCCACGGGTCATCTTTGGTGCCTGCGGTCATAATTTGTCTCCTTGCGCGATCGCGGCCAGGAAGTGTGGCAGGGCAGAGATCCGAGAAGTCCGGTCTGAGCCAGGCCGCATGCCTGGACTCTAGCGCTCGACAGTTGCCTCTCGACGGCTATGGCCAGCCAACGTTTTTGAGGGGCTCTGGTTGGGGCTCACGTACCGTCCTGGTGTAGCCGACGGTCCGTGCGCCGGACGTCAGCGTAGCTGGGGTTGAGGCCGTCGGTGCCGATCCGGACCTCTGACTAACCGACTGGAATGCGATCCGATCGCCGATACTGGTCCTACCGGCCGCCAATCGACCGGGCACACTTCGCCGGAAGGCTGCCACGGCTTGGAGATCCGCAACCGGATTGAGCACCGACACCAAGACCTCAACCGTATCGGGGCAGATGGAGGCACCCACCCTGCTGGTGCCTGCCACCGCTCCAGTCTTCCAGCCAGCGTTCTGGACCGACCGAAGGGACCCGGCGGCCCTCAACGTGAGACTAATCGCCACTCCGGAGCAGATCCAGGAAAGGGTCAAGGCGATCGCTCAGGAGATCGCCGCAGAGTACCGGGCCACCCCGGTTGCGCTGGTGGTGGTGATGCGGGGTGGCTTCGTGTTCTCAGTCGACCTGATCCGACAGCTCTGGGAGTACGAGGTGGACGTCCTGGGGATGGAGTTCTTCCAATCCACCAGCTACAAGGGCGACCGGGCTGACTCGGAGCCGGTGATCAGCGCCCTGGGCCGAGTCAGCCTGCCCGAGGAGGGGCCGGTGATCATCGTTGACGACATTGTCGATGCGGGGCGGACCATCCAAGCCATGCTGCAGACGCTGGCCTCGCCCCGTCGCACCCTTGAGATCTGCGCCCTCCTCGACCGGCCGGAAGGGCGGGTGATGCCGGTCCATCCCCGATACCTAGGGTTCAGGCTGGAGGGTCCAGGCTTCGTGGTCGGCTACGGGCTGGACCACGACAGCCGTCACCGCGAGCTTCCCTACCTGGCCCAGTGGCTTCTCCCCCATCCCGACCCCAATCCCGCCGCCCTCTAAACGGTCCGGGGCCGGCACAGGAGGCGACGGAGCTCAGAGCAGGAACTCCCCCCGGGCAACCACCAGGGCCGAGCCTCCCACCCGCACCGATGCCGCCTCCTTGCCGCGCCCCTCGACGACGGCGTAGAGGCGGGAGGGCCGCCCAATCTCTTCTCCCTGGCTGATCTCGATCTCCTGGCCCCAGGAGACCCTGCCGTAGCGCACCAGGTGGAGCGCCAGAGGTCCGGCTGCCGAGCCGGTGGCCGGGGCCTCCGGAATCCCCATCCCTGGACCGAACATCCTCGACTTCCAGGAGCTGCCCGCGCCCGCGAAACAGTTGATGCCCATCCTTCCCATGAGAGCCAGGCGTGGCAGGTCGGGCCTGAGCTCCGCCACCTGCTCCTTCGAGGCCACCGCGATGAACACCTGCCTGGCCCCGTTGTCGTAGAGCTCGACGGGCAGCTCGGATCGTTCGATCCCCAGTCCCGAGAGCAGCTCTGATGCGGCCGGGAAGGACTCAACAGTCGGTACCGGTTGGGTCATCCAGCCGAACCCGGGGCGGCCCTGGTCGGGGCTGAATCGCACCGGGACCAGTCCGCTGCCGGTCTCCAGGACCACCTCCGCCAGCCCCGAGCGCTCAGCCAGGACCAGGGCGGTTCCAAGACAGGGATGCCCGGCGAAGGCAAGCTCCCGGACCGGGGTGAAGATGCGCACGAAGGCGTGGCCGCCGGCCCTGGCCGGGAACACGAATGTCGACCCGGAGTAGTTCAGTTCCCTGGCCAGAGTCTGCATCTGCTCAGCGTCGAGTCCCCTGGCGTCGGGGAACACGGCGAGTTGATTTCCCTGCAGCGCGTGGTCGGTGAAGACGTCACAAACCAGGTACTCGATGCCCATCCCTACCCCGATCGGGCTCATGCTCCGAAGCGGGGGTCCCGGCTCAGCCGGGATCGGAACACCACCTCTGCCAAGCCGGCGGGGTCTACCCCGATTCGGCGTCCTGCTGAAGGATCAGCCCGTTGCCGTCCGGATCGTCGATCTGAACGAACCGCCCCCCGGGCGCAGTCTCAATCCCCTGCGCCGAGCTCACCCCTTTGGCCGCCAGCTGGGCCACGGTAGCCTCGATGTCGTCCACGGCCAGCGTCAGTCCCTTGAAGCTGCCCGGCGCCATGCCGGGGAACCAGGTGGCAAGGGTGATCGAGCTCCTGCTTCCCCTGGGGGCCACCTGGATCCAACGCCCGTCCTCCGAGAAGGGCATGTCCCGCACCAGGTCCAGCCCCAGGACGTCGACATAAAAGGCCTTGGCCCGGTCCTGGTCGCTGACCGGGATCGTCACCACCTCGATCTCCCTGATCGCCACCAACCGCCTCCAATGCCAGAGCTGCCTTGAGGCCGCTCCTGGGTTCGACCGCTTCTCCTCTCAGTCTAGGGCGGCCGGGAGTGCCCGGGCCGGCTAGAGGAAGAGCTGGGCGGCGGCGCGCATTTGCTCCACCGGACCTCCAACCAGAAGCAGCGTCGGCAACGACGAGCGCCACAGCTCAGCCTCCTCGGCGACCTTGGCCAGCGGCCCCACCAGGGCCACCTCCTCCACCAGTCGGGTGGAGACCGCGGCCACCGCCGCCGCCCGATTGCCGCCCAGGTAGAGTTCTCGGACGCGGATGGCCTCTGCCTCGAAGCCCATCCGGCAGAAGAGGTCGAAATGGAAGTTGTGACGGCGGCTGCCCATGCCGCCGAGGTAAAGGGCCAGCAGCGGCCGGAATCGGTCAGCGGCGCGCTCCAGGTCGTCGTCGACCGCCAGAAACAGGCTGGCTCCGACCTCGAACCCGGAGGACTCCAGCAACGGGTCACGACGAGCGAATCCCTCCCCCAGGGCCTCCCGCTGCCACAGGGAGGCCCTGGGGGCGTGGAACCCGGCCAGCCAGCCATCGGCGATCTCGGCCGCCAGGGCGGTGTTCCTGGGCCCCTGGGCCGCCAGCCAGATGGGGAGGTTGGCCCGACGGGGGTGCACGGTCAGGGTCAGCGGCTTGCCCTGGCTGCCCGGTAGGGGCAGCTGGTAACGGCTCCCAGTGAATTGCAGGTGGGACTCGCGCCGCAGTATCTGGCGCACGATGGCCAGGTACTCCCGGGTGGTCTGGAGCTGCTCCTCGAACCGTGCCCCATGCCAGCCCTCGACGACTTGGGGACCCGAGGCACCGAGCCCGAGGACGAAGCGCCCTCCACTCAGGTGATCCATGGTGGCGGCGGCCATGGCGGTCGCCGCCGGGGTGCGGGCGTGGAGCTGAGCCACCGCGGTTCCCAGCCGGAGCCGGCTGGTCCGGCTGCCCCACCAGGCCAGCGGGGTGAGCGCGTCCGACCCGTAGGCCTCCGAGGTCCAGACCGAGTCGAACCCCAGCCGCTCCGCTTCGGCCACCAGCTGGGGGGCGTCAGGGGGCGGACCCGAGCCCCAGTATCCGAGAGCCAGACCGAGCCGGATCCGGCCCCGGCGTTGCTCGAACGGAAGCGCGGGAGGCTGCATTTGAATTGGCTCAGGTTAGCGGCCCGCTATGCTGCCAGCCACGGCCGCCAGCCAGGAACGACACCCTGGCTCTTCGATCACGTACCTCAGAGGCAAGCTCGTACTCGGCGGGACCAGGTGTTTTCAGACTTCCCAGGGAGAGGGCGCGGGCAGACGTGAGCGACCAGGGATCAGCTCCCAAATCGGGCCAGCCCGCCAGCGACGGCGAGCGGCCGCCCGGCCCGCCCCCGGTGGGCGGAGACTTGGAGCGAAAGATTGCCCAGCGAGGCCAACTGCCCGGCAACCGATACGTGGTCATCGAGCGGCTGGGAGACTTCCGGCGCGGTCGCCAAGGCATGCTGGTGGCCACCGCTCAGGCCGATGTTCCCCAGGGCAGCTTGGGCAAGCTCCAGTATCTGGTCAAGCGGGCGGTGCTGGGACCCCGGTTGCCCACCTCGGCGATCGAGGGCGAGAAACTCCCCATCTACAAGGCGCTTCCCACCCTAGCCTCGGACCCCCTGTCCTCAGTGGCGTACGGTCCCGAGGCCGGGCTGACCGTGCTGGTCGCGGCCGGCGTCGGGGCGCTGGTCTTCGAGGTGCCAATCGCCATCGCCATCGCGGTGCTGATGATCCTGGTGGTGATCTCCTACCGCCAGCTTGTGATCACCCGCCAGGCCGACGGCGGCTCCTACGCCGTGGCCCGGGACTATCTCGGCCAGTGGCCGGCCATGCTCGCCGCGGCAGCGCTTCTGATCGACTACGTCCTGACCGTCGCGGTGAGCGTCTCCTCGGGGTCGGACGCCCTGGCCTCCGCCTTCCCCACCCTGGTGGGACTGCGGCTGCCGCTAGCGGTGGCCCTGGTGCTGGTGCTGTGCGCCGGAAACCTGCGAGGGGTGCGCGAGGCCGGGAACTTGTTCTCCCTGCCGACCTACTTCTTCATCGCCGCGATTCTGGCGCTGATCGTCTTCGGCCTGATCAAGGGATTGACCGGCGGAGCCCACCACGCCATCGGCGTCTACCCGCCAATCCCCAACCCCACCGAGGTCCTCACCCCGTTCCTGGTGCTGACCGCCTTCGCCTCGGGCTGCTCCTCGATGACCGGGATCGAGGCGGTCTCCAACAGCGTGCGCAGCTTCAAGGACCCGCCCGGCGACAACGCTGCCAAGACCCTTGTGATCCTGGGCGGGCTGCTGGTGCTGCTCTTCATCGGGGTCACAGTTCTGGACGTGGTCTTCGGCGCCCTGCCCAAACCAGGAGGCAGTCCCACGGTGCTGGCTCAGATCGCCTCCGACACCTTCACCGGACCGGGCCACTTCTTCTTCTACATCATCCAGTTCTCTACCACCCTGGTGCTGATCCTGGCCGCCAACGCCAGCTTCAACGGCTTCCCCCGCCTCTGCGCCTTCCTGGCCCGCGATGACCGACTCCCCCACCGCTTCGGCGCCTTCGGCGATCGGCTGGTCTACTCGGCGGCGATTCTGTTTCTGACTGGCGTGGCGGTGGCGGTGGTGCTCACTTTCAACGCCAACACCGACCGGTTAATCAACCTCTACGCCATCGGAGTCTTCACCGCCTTCACCCTGGCCCAGACCGCACTGGTGCGCTATCACATTCGTCATCGGACCCAGCACTGGCGCCGCAATGTGTTGGTTAACGGACTGGGCGCATTCGCCACCGCCGTGGTCGACGTAGTAGTGATGGTGGTCAAGTTCCGGCTGGGCGCCTGGGTGGTCCTGATCATCGTGCCCCTGCTGGTCCTCCTCTTCTGGTTCGTGGGCGGGCACTACGCCCAGATCCGGCAGCGAATCCGGCGAGCCGCGGTTGGCGACCAGCCACTGGAGCCATACAAGACCGTGGTCCCGGTCCGAGAGCTCGACCAACTCACCCGCCGGACTCTGGCCTATGCCGCGACGCTGGGTCGCGACGTGGTCGCCCTCAACCTGACCGGCAACCCTTCAGCGGCGGAGGAGATTCGGGAGCTGGCACGAACCGCGGCGGCGCTCGCCGGCAGCCACCGCCCCATCCGCGTCGAAATCGAGACCCCAGATCGAAGCCACGGCCAGCGGGAGCTGCTGCGGCTTGTCGACCGGCTCTCTCGCGAGGCGCAGCCTGGACTTGTGACGGTCATGGTGGCTGAGATGGTGACCAGTGGTGGGGTCCTGGGCCTCCTTCTGCACCCCAGTTCCCTCCGCCTCAAGATGGCGCTCTTGAGGCGGAGCCGGGTGGTGGCGGCCAGCTTCCCCGCTGACTGGAAGGGTGACTCTGCCGAGGCCGACATCGCCGGAGCACGGCGCCGGGTGGCCCTGGTTCCGGTCTCGGGCCTGGACGTGCTGACCCTGCGGGCACTCCACTACGCCCAGGCCATCGCCGACGAGGTGCTGGCCGTCCATGTCGCCACCGGCCAACCAGGAGACGTGGCACCCAAGGAAGAAGCTCGCCGCGGCGAACTCAAGAAGGACGACCCGGGCGAGCCGCCCGACCAGGAGGCAAGGGAGCTCGACGCCAGCTGGGACAGCTGGGTGAGCGAGCAGCTGGGCTGGGACCCGGAGCGGCCCCGGCCTCAGCTGGTGATGGTGGTCTCCCCCTACCGAACCGTGGTCCAGCCCATGCTTCGCTATCTGGCCGGATACCGGGAGCGGAACCGCGACGCCCTCTGCACGGTAGTGCTTCCCGAACTGATAACCCGGCACTGGTGGAATCAGATCCTCCACAACCATCGAGCCTTCCACATCAAGTCCGCCCTGCTGGGCAGCTCCGACTTTGCGGTGGCCGACGTCACCTACGAGCTGGACAAGGGCTGAGTTCGACCTCGATAGACTGCGCCGGATGTCTGTCCAACCCGAAACGCTGGCCCGCGCTACCGCGGAGGAGCGCGCCAGGGTCGTCGGTACCAGTTCGTATGAGGTGGAACTGGACCTCAGCCGGGGTGGCGACCGGTTCGGGTTCGAGATCAAACTGGAGTTCCAGGGGGCGGTCCCGGGGGCACGCTCCTTCCTGGATGCCGACCTGAGCCGAGTCGACGAGATCGAGTGGAACGACAAACCTCTGCCGCTCACCGCCTACCAGGGTCAGCGGATCTTCCTCCCGGAGCTGGGCCAGCGCAACTCCGTCCGAGTCCGCGGTGAGGGCAACTACCATCGCGGCGGGCTGGGGATCCACCTCAGCACCGATCCCGCCGACGGGGCCACCTACATCTACACCGACCTGGAGCCATTCGAGGCCCACCGGGTCTTCCCCTGCTTTGACCAGCCCGACCTCAAAGGCACGTTCAGATTCCGGATCCGGGTGCCGCAGGACTGGGTGGTGGTGGGGCCCGAGTCGGGCCGACCGGAAGCGGTTGACGCCTCCGACGGCTGCCGGTGGTGGAGCTTCCCCACCACCATGGCTCTCTCCGCCTACGTGATCGGGATCGCGGCCGGGCCCTTCCACGAGGTCCACGCCCAGCACGGCCGAATCCCGCTGGGGCTCTACTGCGCCAGATCACTGGCCCAGTACTTGGATGCGGACTCCATCTTTGAGCTCACCCGGCAAGGGCTTGACTACTACGAGAGGGTGTTCCGCATCCCCTATCCATTCGCCAAGTACGACCAGGTCTTCTGCCCGGAGAAGGTCAATGGGGCGATGGAGTCACCCGGCTGCGTGACCATCACCGACAGCGTGCTCTGGCGCGGTCGGCCAACGGAGAGGCAGCGCTCGGACCGAGCCGACCTGGTGCTCCATGAGATGGCCCACATGTGGTTCGGAGACCTGGTGACCATGACGTGGTGGGACGACCTCTGGCTCAACGAGAGCTTCGCCACCCTGATGGCGGCCTTCGCCGTTGACCACGCCACCGCCTTCCTGGACTCCTGGGTGGCCTTCGCCGTCTTGGATAAGCCCCGAGCCCGGAAGCAGGATCAGTTGAGCACATCTCACCCGGTGGTCAGCGAGGTACTCGACGTCGACATGGTTCAGAACAACTTCGACCCGATCACCTACCAGAAGGGAGCGGCGTCATTGCGCCAGCTGGTGGCCTGGGTTGGCGAGGACAACTTCTTCAGCGCGCTGCGCTTCCACCTGAATCAGCACCGCGAGGCCAATGCGACGCTCCAGGACCTGGTCTCAGCGCTCCAGGTGGCCTCAGGAAAGGACGTGGCCGGATGGGCTAAGGCCTGGCTATCGACGGTGGGGATCAACACCCTGCGCTGCGAGCTGGAGAGCCAGGACCAGCTCGCCGGCCGGCCGATCACCCGAGCGACCCTGCTCCAGACCGCCAGCGAGTCTCAGCCTTTGCTTCGGCCGCACCGGATCCGGCTGGGACTTTTCGACTGGGTGGACCAGGGGCTAGAGCGGGTCAATCAGGTGGAGCTCGAGTTGGACGGGGCGGAGACGCCCGTTGACCAGCTCACCGGGCTTTCCCGTCCCGCGCTTCTTCTACCCAACGACGACGACCTCACCTACGCCAAGATCCGCCTCGACCCGGTCTCCATGGAGACCGCGATGCTGCACCTGGGGGCCATCCGCGACCCGCTGGCCCGGGCGCTGGTCTGGGACTCGACATTTGACCTGGTCTGCGACACCGGGCTGCCCGCGCACCGTTACGCCCGGCTGGTCGTCCTCCAGCTGGCCGCCGAGACCGACTCCACCCTCATCACCACGGTGCTGGCCAGAGCCCGGGAGGCGACTAGGCGTTACGGCGCGCCCCGGAGGGCGGCCGGGCTGGAGACTCAGCTTGCTGAGCTCGCCTGGGAGGGGCTGGTCCGGGCCCTGCCCGGCAGCGACCAGCAGTCGGTCTGGCTGCGCGCCTTCGCCAGCTTAGCCACCTCCCCAGGGCAGGTTGACCGGTGCCGGGCCTTTCTGGAAGGAGGCGGCCTCCCCGACGGGATCGTTCTGGACTGCGAGCTGCGCTGGCTTCTGGTGCATTCACTGGCCGCCCGGGGGGCGGCCGACGAGGCGGACATCGCCACGATCCGGGAGCTCGACCCCAGCTCCCTGGGGCGGGTGCGGGCGGCCGCTGCCCTGACCGCCCGGCCCACCCCCGAGGCCAAGGCCCAGGCGTGGTCGCGGCTCAGAGCCGCCGACACCACTCTGGAGGAGGCCCGCTACATCGCAGTCAGCCTGGGAGGAGTCCGCCGCGAGGACCTGCTGGCCCCCTACGTCAAGCGACTAGCCCCCACCTTGGACGACCTCATGCTCACTCGTGGCACCGAGTACACGTTTGAACTCTGCTGGTGGCTGCCCGGCTCCTTCCCGCCCAGCCCGGACCTGGTGAAGGCCTGCCGCGAGAACCTCTCCCGGCCCGACCTGCATCCTCAGCTGCGCCGGACTTTCACCAGCTTGCTGGAGGAAGCCGAGCAACTGCTTCGAGGTCGGGCCCTCGACGAGTCCGACCCCAGCTAGCCGCCGCGCCAGCCCGCCTCACCAGGCGACAAGGGTCCCACGACCCTTCTGGCGAGCTGCCTCGTAGACCACCAGGGCAGTCGCCGCGTCTTCGACCCCCAGCCCAGTCGACTTGAAGACGGTCACCTCGCCGGGATCCAGCCGGCCCGGCCTGGTGCCGGCCAGAACCTCGCCCAGTTCGGTGGCCATCTCAGGATCGAGACCCTGGAGCTCGACGGCCCCAGCCGGCGGTTGATTGCTCACCGCACCCCGCCACTCCACGAAGAGCCGGCCGTTTTGAACTATGGCCGGGTCCAGCTCGGCACCCATCCCCACCGAGACCAGGTGGGCACCGGCTTTGAGCCAGGACCAGTCCACTACCGGATCCGGGGAACCGGTGCAGCATGCCACCACATCCGCGCCCCTCACCGCCTCCTCGAAGGAGCCCAGGAGCCGGCAGCCGGGGAGCTCCGCCGCCAGGGCGGCGGCGGTCTCGGGGTTTCGGGAGGCCAAACGCAGCTCCGAGAACTCCCCGACGGTGGCCAGTAGCTTCAGGTGGGAGCGGGCCTGCTCCCCGGAGCCCAACACGGCTAGGACCGCCGCACCGGGGCGGGCCAACTCCCGGACCGAGAGCGCCGACACTGCCGCGGTCCGAACCGCGGTGATCTGCTTGGCGTCAAGGACGCAGAGTGGCCGGCCGTCCCGGTCGTCGAAGAGCGCCACCAGCCCCTGGTGGGAGGGCCGGCCCTGGGTGGGATTTCCCGGGAAAACGGCGATCAGTTTGGCCGCCAGCCCCTGCCCGGGCAGGTAGGCAGGCATGGCGGCTAGCAGTCCTTTGGGGGCCAGGGCCGCGATCCGGGGCGGCGAATCGGCCTCCCCGGCGCTGTAGGCTTGAAGGGCGCGCGCCAGCGCTTCCAGGAGCTGGGGCCCGCTCAGGAGCGAGCCGACGTCGTCGCCGCCCAGTACCAGCAACCCGGACTCAGAAGTGGGCATCGGTGATCTCATCCGGTCAGGCGCCGAAGCACTCTGCGCCAGACTCGACTCCCTCCAACTCCACCCGAGGGCGATCGGACTGCTCCCAGCCTTCCCGGCTGATTCGCAGGTGGATCTGGCGGGCTGGGAGGCCCCGGCGCTCGACGGTCAGCTCTCCGTTGGTCCGGTAGCCGAGCGAGCGGGAGACCCCAAGCGAGGCGGGGTTGTCGGCGAAGGCTGCGCTCAGGGCGGACTGGGCGCCCAGTCCGGCAAAGCCGAGATGGAGGACCGCCGCCCTCATTTCCCGCCCCAGTCCCCGTCCCTGGTGGAGCCGGCCCAGCCAGGACCCGGTGACGAAGCTGCGGGTGACCGAGAACTGCTTGGCGCTGATCCCCTGGGTGCCGATCACCTGTCCGTCCCGCAGCACCACTGGATTGAAGCTCCAATCCGCCGGGCTCCAGTTGGCGATCTGGAGCAGGTGCCACTGAATCATCTGGCGCTCTAGCTGGGGCGAGGGTCTGTCGGTCCAGGGGTAGGCGAAGGGCATCAGCTGGGGAGGATGGACTCCCGCAGCCGCCAGGGTCGCCAGCTGGTCGAGCTCCTCCAGGGTGGGCAGCCTCAGCTCCAACCGCTCGGTGCGGACGCGAATGTCGTACATGGGAAGGTGGCGCACGGGAGCGACGCTACCCGGCCAGCCGGCCGCGCCGCACCCGAGCTCCCATCCGGAGGCGCCCAAGCTGGGCTCGACCGGACCACGGCGGGCTAGCCCTGGTAGTACTCGTCGGCCACTGCCAGTGCCTGGTCGAGGATGTCCAGGCCCAGGTCCAGCTCCTCATCGCTGATGATCAGCGGGGGGACCACGTGCACCCGGTTGAAATGGGTGAATGGCCAGAGCCCCCGCTCCTGGCAGGCGTGGGCCAGCCGGGCCATGGGCTGGTTGGCGGAACCGGAAGCGTTGTAGGGCACCAGCATCTCGCGGGTCTCCCGGTTGCGCACCAGATCCAGGGCCCACATCAGACCTCGGCCGCGCACCTCGCCAATACTGGGGTGGCGTTGCTGCAGATCGCGCAACCGCGGACCGACCAGCCGCTCGCCCACCTCACGCACCCGCGCCAGCAGCCCGACCTCCTCGAAGTAACGGATGGTGGCCACCCCGGCGGCGCAGGCCAGCGGATGGCCGGAGTAGGTCAGCCCACCTGGGTAGGCTTTCTCGGCGAAGGTGGCCGCGATCCGCTCCGAGATGATCACCCCGCCCAGCGGCACGTAGCCGGAATTGACCCCCTTGGCGAAGGTGATCAGGTCGGGAACCACTTCCCAGGCGTCCACCGCGAACCACTCCCCCACCCGGCCAAATCCGACCATCACCTCATCGCAGATGAGGACGATGCCGTGTCGGTCGCAGAGGGCCCTGACTCCGGCCAGGTAGCCGGGCGGCGGCAGGAGAACGCCGTTGGTGCCCACCACCGTCTCCAGCAGGATGGCCGCCACCGAGCTGGGGTTCTCGAACTGGAGCAGCTGTTCAAGGTGGTCCAGAGCACGGGTTGTCTCCTCGCCATCGCTCTGGGAACCGAACGCCGAGCGGTAGGTGTAGGGACCGAAGAAATGGACGATCCCGGCCACCCCCGGCTCGCTGCCCCAGCGTCGCGGGTCGCCGGTGGCGGTGATCGAGGCGCTGGTCGCCCCGTGGTAGGACCGATAGGCGGTCAGAACCTTGTTTCTTCCAGTGTGCAGCCGGGCCATGCGGATGGCGTGTTCATTGGCCTCGGTCCCGCCCGTGGTGAAAAACACCAAATTGAGGTCTCCGGGGGAGCGCTCGGCGATCAGCCGCGCCAGCTCACCCCGGACGTCGTTGGCAAAGGCCGGGGCAACCGTGCAGAGCCGGTCGGCTTGCTCCTTAATCGCCCTCACCAGTACTGGATGCTGGTGACCCAGGTTTGCGTTGACCAGCTGCGAAGCGAAGTCCAGGTAGCGCTTCTGGTCGTAGTCCCAGAACCAGCAACCGTCGGCCCCGGCGATGGGGAGCGGGTTGATCATTTTCTGGGCGGACCAAGAGTGGAAGACGTGCTCGCGGTCGTCCTCCCGGACTTGGCTCCCGGCGGCGATCGGCTCGGTCAAGACCATAGCTCTGCCCTCATCGATTCTGCGGAAAGCCGAGATCGACCCGGCTGGTCCGGGGGTCCGGCCAGCGGCTGGTCACGACCTTAGCCCGGGTGTAGAAATGAATGCCCTCGGGTCCGTACATGTGCGTGTCGCCGAACAGCGAAGCCTTCCAGCCCCCGAATGAGTAGTAGGCGACCGGTACCGGGATGGGAACGTTGATGCCCACCATGCCGACCTGCACCTCCTGCTCGAAGCGACGGGCAATCCCCCCGTCCCTGGTGAAGATGGCGGTACCGTTGCCGTACTGATTGGCGTTGACCACGGCCACGGCCTCCTCGTATGACCCGGCCCGAACGATTGACAGCACCGGGCCGAAGATCTCATCGCGGTAAACCCGCATCGAGGGTCGCACCTGGTCGAGCAGCGAGACCCCTAGGAAGAAGCCGTCCCCGGCAAACTCCAGCTCCCGTCCGTCGACCACCACGGTCGCTCCCTCCTCCCTACCGGTGTCGACGTAGGCGGCGACCTTGTCCCGGTGCTCCCTGGTCACCAACGGCCCCATCTCCGAGCTGGGCTGGTCTCCGGGGCCGATCCGGAGCTTGGCGATGCGCTCCCGGATCGCCGCCACCAGGGGATCTCCAACCGCACCGACCGCCACCACCACCGAGATCGCCATGCAGCGCTCGCCGGCAGACCCGTAGGCGGCCGAGACCGCGGCGTCGGCGGCCATCGATATGTCGGCGTCGGGCAGCACCACCATGTGGTTCTTAGCCCCGCCCAGCGCCTGGACACGCTTGCCGGACTGGGTGCCCTGCCGGTACACGTACTGGGCAATCGGCGTCGAGCCGACGAAGCTCACCGCAGCGATCTCCGGGTGCTGCAGGATCCGGTCAACCGCCACCTTGTCACCGTGGACCACGTTGAGAACGCCATCGGGCAGCCCCGCCTCGGTGAACAGCTCGGCCAGACGCAGCGACGTGCTGGGGTCTTTCTCACTGGGCTTCAGAATGAAGGTGTTGCCGCAGGCGATGGCATTGGCCAGCATCCAGAGCGGGACCATGGCGGGGAAGTTGAAGGGGGTGATCCCGGCCACCACCCCAAC
>Ga0307373_10000976_pt1 | contig 54393 bp, 63 predicted proteins | sample OX2MG_FD_202534 | JGI IMG/M metagenome (GOLD analysis project Ga0307373, IMG submission 202534) | Soil microbial communities from Risofladan, Vaasa, Finland - OX-2 | ecosystem: Environmental > Terrestrial > Soil > Coastal area > Acid sulfate soil | place: Finland: Risofladan, Vaasa | collected... | reverse complement strand
GTCATTGCGGGCGTTCGCGCGTAGTGAAATTCGCAACGGCATCAGCTTCACGCAGGTACAGCGGCGACACATACTCCTCGGGCGAACGGCTGGCGCCCAGCGATAGCCCGGCGTCGACCGACGGCACCAATTGGTCGAAGATCGTCGCCAACGGGTTCGCGGCAAAGTCGCTGCGATAGCGCTCGACGCCGTCACCCGTGAATGTGGCCGGGCTATCGGTCGAGCGCCAGGTCGCCACGACCGCACCAGCGCTCGTCACTCGAGCGTCGTCGAGTGCCTTCACTTCGTGCTCGAGAGCGAACGTCTGTTCGAAGATCTCGCCGCGGCGCCCGTCGACGCAGGCAAACAGCGTTCCGCGCACCCCGGCTTGGAAGGCACCACCCGCCAGCATCTCCAATGAGGTGACGCCGACCAACTCACAACCCAACGCTTGGGAAAAGGCGATCGCCGTGGCGATTCCGACGCGAAGCCCCGTGAAGAGTCCGGGTCCGCGGTCGACCACCACTCGGTCAACGTCACGGGGCACGAGCCCGACCTCCTCAAGCAATTCCTTCATGGATCCCGTCAACGCCTCGGTGTGACGACGCCCGTCGACGACTCGGGTCGCTTGGAGCCCGCCCGTGGTCCGTACGCCAACGGCGCAGGCCGGCGTGGCGGTCTCGATCGCCAGGATGTTCACGACGCCCACCGTTCGAGTTGCGAAATGCGAGTCCCGGCCAGCTCGCCCTCGACCGTGAGAATCCGGCTGTCATCGCCGAGGACTTGAAAGTCGATGGTCACCACGTCGCGACCAAAGATCGAGGCCGCGAGCTCCCCCCATTCCACGAGTGCCACGCCAGCGTCCTCGACCAATTCGCCCAGCGCCAGGTCCAGGACTTCGTCGAGAGACTCCACTCGGTACACGTCGGCGTGGTGCAGAGTCTCGATGCCGAGATCGTTGAAACATTGGTGTTCTCGCACCATGGTGAAGGTGGGACTGGTCACCCGGTCTCGTACGCCGAGTCCTTTGGCGACACCCTTCACGAACGTGGTCTTGCCGGCACCAAGTGTCCCGGAGAGCAAGACGATGTCGCCACTCGAAAGGACGGAGGCGAACGCCTCACCGGCCGCCACGGTGTCCTCGGCCGTGGCACAGAATCGTTGCCAAGTCACGGGCTCGCCACGAGGGTCTTGAGGATTCGAAGGTCAGCGCGCATGACGTCCACGACACTGGGACCGCCGCGCAGGGCCGCAGCCGGGTGGTACGTCGCCATTCCTCGGCCGGTGCCCAACGCCACTATTCGTCCGTGTGTCATGCCGATCCCCTGCTCAAATCCGAAGACCGATCGGGCCGCGGTATTGCCCAAGGCGAGCACCAGCGGCGAGCGCACCACGAGGAACTGCTCGCTCAGCCAGGGTCGACACGCCGCCAGTTCATCTCGGGTCGGCGTTCGATTGGCCGGAGGACGACACTTCACGACGTTGGTGACGAAGCACTGCGCGCGAGTTAGACCGACTTCCTCGGCAATCAACTGGAACAACAGTCGACCGCTTCGACCGATGAACGGCTCACCGCCTTCGTCCTCCTCGCGACCGGGCGCCTCGCCGATCACCATCAACGCCGGATTTAACGGCCCGGATCCCACGACCACGCGCTGACGGGACTCCGAGAGCGCGCAACGTGTGCACGTCGGCAGCTCGGTTAGATCACGACTCATCTCAGTCAACGAGAATACGAGGAACGCGAGCTCCGATACCGCAAAGTATCTCCCAAGAGATCGTGCCGGCGCGCATCGCCCACTCGTCGGCCGTGATCTCCTCGTCACCTTGGCGTCCCAAAAGGACGACCTCGTCGCCGGGCTTCACGGAGTCATCGCCGCAGTCGATCACCAGCATGTCCATGGTGACGACCCCGGCGAGCGGATAGCGCTTGCCGTTGATGAGGACTTCGGCTCCCGCGTCGAAGAGTCGACGGGGATAGCCGTCGGCGTAACCGAACGGCACGGTGGCGATCGTGGCGACACCCTCGAGTGCCCGCCGTCGCCGATAACTCGGACGCTCGCCCGCTTCGGCGCGGCGAACGGCGACGACGCGGGCGCGTAGCGACATGGCCGGCTCGAGTCGTTCGCCTGTGGCTTCGAGGGCCGATGCCAACGACGCCTCGGGAAGATAGCCATAGAGTGCGAGGCCGACGCGAACCATGGTGTGTCGAGCCTCGGGGTAGCCGAGAGCGCCAGCGCTGTTGGCGGCGTGCACGATTCGCGGCTCGACGCCACGCCTCGCCAGGGTCGCGAGGGCGTCGTCGAATTGCGCGATCTGATCGCGAGTGAACGCGCGGTCTTCGGCACTCGAGCCGTCGGCGACACTGAAATGCGTATAGATCCCCTCGAGGTCGATGGCCGGACTCGCCTCGAGCACGTCAATGACATTGTCGAGATCCTTGGGCGCGACGCCCATCCGGTGCATGCCGGTGTCGACCTTCACGTGCACACAGTGAATTCCGCCCAGCGACTCGGCCTGCGAGACCGCGGCTTTGGCTCCCTCGAGCGAACCGATCGTGAGGGTGAGCGAGTTTTCTAAGGCGGCTGTGATCGTGTCGGGCGGGACTTCGGCGAGCAGCAGTATCGGCGCGGTGATTCCACTCTCACGAAGTTCGATTCCTTCGTCGATGATCGCCACAGCAAGTGCGTCAGCGCCACCAACGAGCGCCGCTTTCGCGGCCAGTTCCGCACCATGTCCGTAGCCATTGGCCTTGACCACGGCGCAGAACAGGCTGTCCCCGATTACCGACTTGATCGCGCGTACGTTGTGCGCGATGGCTGACGCCGAGATCTCCGCGTGCGCCGGACGATGAACTCCCTCAACCTGCACGTGAGTCTTTCGAGCTCGCCACGACGAAGGCAGCCGCGGTCATCGCCGTGTGCGTAAGCGAGATATGGAATTCGTCGGCGCCGCGAGCGACGGCCAGTTCCGCTGCCGCCCCGTGCAACATCACCGAAGGCGCCCCGCTCGGAGCGCGCTTCACTTCGATCGACTTCCACGGCACCGAACCGGCTCCGACGCTGAGCGATTTCATGACCGCCTCTTTGGCCGCGAAGCGCGCGGCGAGTCGCTCGGCTTTCCCGCGGGCGTCGCGCTGCTCGCCCTCGGTGAAGAGACGCTCGACGATTCGCGGTCGACGTCCGAGGACGATCTCAAAACGCGGGACATCGACCACGTCGATGCCGACCCCGACTGTCGCCACTACTCAACCGTCACGGTTTTGGCGAGGTTCCGCGGTCGGTCGACGTTTCGACCAAGCTCGCGCGCCACGGCGTAAGCGAAGAGTTGCAGCGCGATGACGTCGACCATCGGGGTGAACATCGGTTCGGTCGCCGGCACTCGCAAGACGAAGTCCGCGACCGATTCGATCGACTCGTCGTCGTCGGTCGCCACCGCGACGACGCTCGCCCCACGGGCCTTCACCTCGGAGAGATTCGAGAGCATCTTCTCGTGCATCGCCGGGTCGGTCGCGATGGCGATGACGACGACACCTGGTTCAATCAAGGCGAGCGGGCCGTGCTTCAGCTCGCCGCCGGGATAGCCCTCGGCGTGGAGATACGTCAGTTCTTTTAGCTTCAAGGCGCCTTCGAGTGCGGTTGGGAATCCCACGTGACGACCAATGAAGAAGAAGTCATGAGCCTCCATCAACTCTTTCGCGACGAGCTCAATGCCTTCGCGCCGATCGAGCACCGTTTGGACCTGAGCGCTCACCGCGTTGAGGCCCTGGAACAAACCGTCGATCTCCGATTCGGGCAAGGTGCCGCGAAGCTGCGCAAGGCGCAGGGCCAGTAGCTCCAATGCGGCGATCTGCGCGGTGAACGCTTTGGTCGAGGCGACGGAGACTTCGAGGCCCGCTCTGGTGTAGATGACCGCGTCCGCCTCGCGGGCCATTGAGGAGTCAACGATGTTGGAGACGGCGATGACGTGGGCGCCGCGACGTTGCGCCTCACGCGTGGCTTGAATGGTGTCGATCGTCTCACCACTTTGCGAGACGCCGATCACCAAGGTGCCCACTTCGACGATGGGATCGCGGTAGCGGTACTCGCTCGCGATATCGACGTCGACGCCGATACGTGCCCACTTTTCGATGGCGTACTTGGCGATCAACGCCGAGTGGTACGACGTGCCAGCCGCAACCAAGCAGACGCGTCTTACGTCGCGCAGTTCGTCGTCGCTGATGCGCATCTCGTCGAAGGTGATCGTGCCGTCCTTGCGTCGACGATCGAGCAACGTCGTGCGAATCGCTGTCGGTTGTTCGTTGATCTCCTTGGTCATGAAGTCCTCGTAGCCGCCCTTCTGGGCGGTCTCCAAGTCCCAATCGATGGACAATTGACGCAGGCGCACCGGCGCACCCTCCAGATCGATGGCGCGAAAACCCTCAGGTCCAAGGCGGACGATCTCGTCGTCATTGACGGCGTAGAAGGCCGAGGCCCGATCGAGAATCGCGGGCACGTCACTGGCCAGATAGGTTTCACCGGGCGCGGTGCCCACGACTAGTGGCGAGATACGCCGCGCGGCGACGATGACGTTGGCTTCGGTCGCGTCCATGGCGGCGAGGGCGAAGGCGCCGCGCACCACCAATAGGCCCTGGCGAACAGCTTCCATCAATTCCAGGCCCTGACCACGGAACTCCTCGATCAGATGCGCCAGGACCTCTGAGTCAGTGACCGACGTGAAGATGTGACCGCGCGATTCCAGGTCCTCTCGGATCTCCGAGTGATTCTCGATGATGCCGTTATGAATGATGGCGATATTGCCCGAACAGTCCAAGTGCGGGTGGGCGTTTATGGCCTCCGGGGCGCCGTGGGTGGCCCAGCGGGTGTGGCCGATACCGGAGGTGAATCCGGGGGGTGCCTTGAGGCACTCTTCCTTAAGGGCGGTGACCGATTCGGTCCCGAAAGCGGTACGGGCTCGCCAGGTTTCGCCGGCGCGCACCAGGGCAATACCGGCGGAGTCGTAGCCGCGATATTCCAAGCGCGTCAGGCCCTCGAGGAGTGTCGCCAGCGTGTCGTCGGATCCTACGACCCCGATAATGCCGCACATAGGACCATCCTACTCGCGCCATTTTCCGGCTCTTCGAGTGGATTACGCGAGAAAGTAGTCTTCGATGCGTTGCGAGAACTCATTGACGAAGTCTTCATCCAACGCCTCGATCATCACTCGAACGACCGGTTCTGTTCCCGAGGGTCGAATAAGAAATCGGACGTCGTCAAGTTCTATGCCGTAGTCCATGCGAATCTCATCGAACATCTTTCGCACGGCATCGTCGTCGTAGCTCTCACGCGCGACGTTGATGAGACGCTGGGGCACGCGCTGCCACGCCGCGTCGGCCTGTTCGGCCAGTGGCCCTCGACGCACGACGAGGTCGGCCAGCATCAGACCGGTCAACTGCCCGTCGCCGGTCGGTGCGAGTGAACGAAATATGAGGTGTCCCGACTGTTCGCCACCGAAGGACCACTCCTTCTCTTCGAGTTCGATCAATACGTTGCGGTCCCCGACGTCGGTCTCGACCACCGCGATGCCCGCATCGGCCATAGAGCGATGCAGGCCCAGGTTGCTCATGGAGGTGACGACCAGTCCCCCGCCCAGGGCGTTGCGTTCGAAGAAATCGCGCGCGAACAAGATCATGAGGTCATCACCGTCGCGCACGCGTCCACCGGCATCAACCGCGATCAGCCGATCAGCGTCGCCGTCGAACGCGAGACCGAGGTCGGCCCGCAACGCCACGACCTTCTTCACGAGTTCTTCAATATGAGTCGAGCCACTGTTCTCGTTGATATTGCGACCGTTCGGTTGGTCGTGAATCGTCGTGATGCGCGCACCCGTCGATTCGAAGATCTCATGGGCGACATGACTGGCCGCGCCGTTCGCGCAGTCGAGCACGATGTGGAGCGATGAGAGGTCGGTCGGCACCAGAGATCGAAGGTGGTGCGCATAATCATGCTCGGCCGACTCGTCGATCTCGAACTCGCCGAAGGTGTCACTTAGCGCCGACGGGGCGGCGTTCAAAGCCTCGGCGACGGCGAGTTCGGTCGCGTAGTCAAGCTTGCCCCCACCGAGTCCGAGGACCTTCAGGCCGTTGTCATAATAAGGATTGTGCGACGCCGATACGATGACGCCGACGCCGTTGCGCTGTTGGGCGATGACCGCGACGCCCGGCGTCGTGAAATATCCGAGGTTGATGGCGTGCGCCCCACCGTCGCGAAGGCCGGTGAGCACTGCTCGGGCCAGTAGTGGCGAGCTCTCCCGGGTGTCGTAGCCGACGAAGACGTCGGCGGCGAAGACCGCCGCGACGGCGCGTCCCAGCCGGTAGGCCAGGTCATCGGTGATTTCGTCGGAGGCTCGTCCACGAATGCCATCCGTGCCGAATTGCACCGGCATGGCGACTACCGCTTCGAGTACTGAGGAGCCTTGCGCGCTTTCTTGAGACCGTACTTCTTGGTCTCTTTCTTGCGCGAGTCACGAGTGAGGAGACCGGCCTTCTTGAGGGCCGGCCGAACGGCCTCGTCGATCTCGAGCAGTGAACGAGAAATACCGAGACGCAGAGCGCCGGCTTGACCGGCCATGCCGCCGCCTTCGATGGTGGCGTCGATGTCGTAGGTCTGCTGCGCGTCGATGAGGCGAAGCGGCTCCATCACCATCTGGCGATGCGTCGCCGAGGTGAAGTAATTGTCGAACGCTCGGCTGTTGATCGTGATCGTGCCGGTGCCCGGGCGAAGGCGCACGCGCGCGACTGCTTCCTTACGGCGACCAGTCGTCTGGGTGAGAGGTGATGACACGTCGTTCTCCTTAACCGCGGCGAATCGCCGAGGTGTCGTACTTCGTAGGTGTTTGCGCGGCGTGCGGATGCTCAGGGCCCTCGTAGACGAACAGCTTGCCCATGATCTCGCGACCCAAGCGGTTCTTCGGCACCATGCCCTTCACCGCGTCGAACACGAGCTTGACCGGGTCCTCGTCGAGCAGGGTCTGCCAGGACGTCGCGCGCAGACCGCCCGGGTAACCCGAGTGGTGATACGCGAACTTCTGGGCGGCCTTGTTGGCCGTGAGGACTACTTTGTCGGCGTTGACGATGATGACGTTGTCACCGCAGTCAATGTGAGGGGCGAAGTACACGCGGTGCTTGCCTCGAAGTAACGAAGCGGCGACCGTGGCGAGGCGACCGAGGACCAAGTCCTCGGCGTCGATGACGAGCCACTCGCGGGTGATCTCACTGCCTTTTGGCGAAAATGTGCGCACGGAACTTCCCATAAACGATTGTTGACGGACCAAACTGGGTCCGAAGGACTCTTAAGTCTAGGAAAAATAAGGTTCGAGGGCAAATCGCCTCGGCCGTTTTTTGCCACTCACCAGTGTAAACGGCCCTGTTTTTCTCGATTCTCTCAGCAGGGACGCCCTGAATGATCGAGCGGTGACAACTCATCAATGAATCAGTGCGTCACCGGTCGATACCTTCGGAGCCGAACCGGTTCTGCCTGTGCGCGACGCTTAGGAACGTGCGACTCCCTGAACTGGCTAGGCGAGGACTCCGCGGAGCCAATTCTGGATCGTTACCAGGGCTTCGGGATCGAGATGCGTGCCGTCCTCGTTGTAGCCGTTGCCGGGAGTCGCTACCACCGCCTCGGTGGGACGATTCTCCTCCTTAAAGACATGATTGGCGTTCGCCGGATAAGAGAAGGTGACGTTGTCCATCCCGGCGGCAGCCCGTTCCAGTGCGCTGCCGTCCAACGCGGCATCGACCTGGAGGTCTTTTCGGCCGATCAGGATGAGCGTGGGAATCTGCACCTTGACTAAGACGTCGGTTGCGTCCTCGTTCCACAGTTCGCGCGCGAGCGGGAGATTGGCCGGCGACTCGAAACTGGCGAGGACCATCTTCACGCTGTCGGGAAGTTGCGGATCGGGGTTCATGGGTTCTCCTGCGCTGTAGCGGGTGGCCGCGTCCTCGACCAGCGTCATGAGCTCGGAACCGCCGGGAACCTGCGCCGCTTGCAGGGCGAGCTGGGAGAGGAGCACTTCGCGAATGGGCCGCCCGGGAGGTGCGCAGAGCACGATGCCGACGAACGGCACTTTCTGGCGACTGGTGACGTAGTGGAGCACGTGCAGCGTTCCCTCGCTATTGCCGAGCCCGGCGATACGGCTTGCGTCCACGCTCTCGTGCCCGGCAAGGACCGCCGCGGCTGCGACGAGTTCCTCGAGATGCGATTGCATGCTGAACTTGCCGAACAGAATGTGGGCACTCACGGCCACGTCGGGGCCCGAAGCCCGCTTGTCGTAGCGCAGTGAGGCAATGCCCGCCTCGGCGAGGGCTTCGGCGAAGAGCCGGCCACTCCCGTTCGTGCCGGGGAGAAGTGGAGAGCACCAGTCGCGGTCGGTGGGCCCGCTGCCGGCGACCAGTACGACGGCCGGAAATGGACCGTGTCCGGTGGGGAGCGTCAGCGTTCCACGCATGGTGATCTCATCCAGCTTCCAGGTGACTTCTAGGGAATGCGTCATGCAACTCACCATAGGTTCGACCTGTGGGAACGAGAATCTCACATTCTCTGGTGACGGGTAGCTCAGATCGGAGACCTCGGATTTTGGTCCACTTCGCGACAATAACGCGATATGGGGAAATTCCCGATTGTCCTCTAGCGTCCTCGCGGCTTTGACGTCTTCGAACTTTGGACGTCGCGAATACTCTTTTCGAGAGTCGCGATCCGCCGGTCCCAGGCGCTGGCGCGAGCACTGAGCCACGAAGAGGCAAGTTCGGCGACGTCCGTTGAAGCGCGGTAGCGAACCTCTCTCCCGTCGCGACTCGCCACTGCCAGTCCGGCGGACGCAAGAAGTTGCAGGTGTTTCACGATGGCTTGGCGTGACACGAGGGCGTCTTCGGCGAGTTCGGTCGCCGTGCAGCCGAGCGGACGTTCCAAGAGCTGTTCGAAGAGGTCGCGTCGCGTGGGATCCGACAGCGCCGCGAACACTGCCGTAATGTCGTCGCTCATCGAAGGGCGAGACTCGCCTGAGCCCTCACCTCGATCGGTGATTCCGAGATCGTGACGCGCGTGCCCTCAGTGATTGGCGTGAGCTCGATCGTCACGCGCGAAGGCTCCTCGGTGAACGTCGCCCAACGATAGACGAGTCGATCTTCTTCGTTCACCTCTTCCACGATGAGGTAGTGAATGTCGTCGCCGTCACTGATCCAACCATCCGATCCGGGTATGGTCGGCAATTCGCCGTCGTCGCCCAGCCAAGACGGATCGATGACGTGCTCCCAGGCTTCAGTGGGTGAACAGGGAAGATCCAACTCTCGGTACACGGTGTCTGTCATGCAACCACTCTATTGCACAAGTCGGCCGGCATGACTATTATGCAACTAAGTGATTGCACATAAAGATCCGCGTCACAGCGGTGAGGAGGTCTCATGTCCGATGTCCTGCAACGAGAGACCCACCACTCCCTCGTGCCGATGGTGCTCGAGGAGTCAAAAAACGGCGAGCGGGCCTTCGATATCTATTCGATGCTCCTTCGACAACGAATCATCTTCCTCGGTCAAGAGGTCGATGATCAGATCGCGAATCTGATCATCTCTCAGATGTTGTACCTCGAAGCACAAGACCCCGAGCGCGACATCAACCTCTACATCAACTCCCCCGGCGGCCTCGCGTACGGCGGCATGGCGATCTACGACGTCATCCAACACGTGCGTCCGGACGTGTCGACCATCTGCGTGGGGATGGGGATGTCCGCGGCGGCCATGGTGCTCTGCGGCGGAGCACCGGGTAAACGACTCGCACTGCCGAGCGCGCGCATCATGATCCATCAGGGCAGCGCCGGTGCCCGCGGTGCACCCAGTGACATGGAGATCCAACTTCGAGAGGCGCTGGCACTAACGCGACGTATGGCCGAGACCATCGCCCATCACAGTGGCCGATCCCTCGACGAGGTCACTCACGACATCGACCGAGATTATTTCATGACGGCTGACGAAGCCGTCGCCTACGGTCTCATCGACGCCGTCATCGCTCCGCGAAGTGGGCTGGATTTCGCCACTGATACGACCGCTCCCGCGAGTATCGAAGACCGATAACTTCGCTTATCGCGAACGGGGTCCCGCGATCCCGATTCCCGTGGTCGATTGTTGGATTATTCCCGTTTCCTATTTATGACTGTTTTGCTGCTCTAGCAAATAACTTGAAATAGAGAATATCCTCCTGTATTATCAATCTTGCCTATGACAGCAAATTTACCCCCAGAGCAAAGAAATCTAATAGACGAGGCCATTTCCTGGCTTCGGAACAATCTGCCCTCGACCTGGAAGGCTGAGGCAGCTAGCCAGACCATGGCCTCTACTGGCCCATCAAAGCCCAACCGAGTAGTCGATGCACTGATCTCCCTCTCGACGCCCCAAGGCGGAGGCACCAACTTCCTTGTCGAAGCGAAATCCACCTTTGCCCCGCGCGATGCTGAGCGGTTCCTCACGGGGATGGCGCAACAGCTCCGTATCCTCAATCCGAACTACCCCATTCTTGTGGTAACGCCGTGGCTCTCCGAGCGTTCCCAAGAAGTCCTCACCGCCGAGGACATCAACTATCTCGACTTCACGGGCAATGTCCGTATTGCGCTCAATTACCCATCGCTTTACATTGCTAGCAAAGGGGCGTCTCGAAACCCGGCTCCATCCCCGCGGGCAGCCGCACGCCTGAAGGGACCTAAGGCCGGACGCCTGGCGCGCCTCCTCGTCGACGTCATGCCTCCATACGGCGTTGGTCAAATCTCCGAGGTCACCGGTCTCGCACCCGGATACATATCTCGACTTCTAACGTCCCTCGACGAAGAAGCAATTATCGAACGTACGAAGCGGGGTCAAGTCGTTTCCGTCGACATTCCACACCTCCTACGCCGCTGGACACAGACATACGACGTCTTCAAGTCCAACGAGACTTCATCCTTTGTCGCCGCGCAAGGGCCTCAGGAGGTACTCGACCGGCTCGCTTCGTTGCCTGCGAGTTCCCCACCAGTCGCCGTAACGGGGTCCTTCTCTGCAGTTCGGTTCGCCCCTGTCGCTGCACCGTCGTTGCTCGTCTTGTTCTGCTCCGAACCGAGCACCCTGGCAAGGGAACTGCGGCTCCTACCTTCCGACCGCGGAAGCAACGTCGCGTTGTTGAGGCCATTCGACCCGGTCGTGTGGGAGCGTACGACCGAGGTGTCGGGTGTCAGGTATGCAGCAGTTGCGCAAACAGCGGCGGACTGCCTCACCGGAAATGGACGAATGCCAGCCGAAGGAGACGCGCTTTCTACGTGGATGGAGGCCAACCAAACGCAATGGCGTCTACCTTCGATATCAAACCTGCTGGACCACGCACGAACGCAGTCGTAATGGTCGACGTTGACTCTCGCTATATGGCGGCTAGGCGAGTCCTTCTCGACGCTCTTATTGCGCTGTCACCGCACGGGAATGCGGTAATCGTCGTCGGTGCACAGGCCATCTACCTGCGAACAGGTGACGCCGACCTCGCCATTGCTCCATACACGACAGATGGTGATTTGGCAATCAATCCGTCGTTACTCGGGGATGACCCGCTCCTCAGCCGAGCGATGCTGGACGCGAATTTCACGCTTTTAAGGGGACCACAAGGCCATGAAGAGCCAGGCATCTGGGTTGAGCCTGCAGATGTGGACGGAGAAATGGAACTCATTGAAGTGGATCTCATCGTCCCGCACGCTGTGACTCCCCCGGGAGGTCGACGGGGAGCGCGTCTCGGAACCCACGGAAACAGTACGGCTCGATCTGCCGTCGGGTTGGAGGCAGCCCTAATTGATCACTCATCGATGGTCATTAATGCTCTCGACCCGGGAGATGCTCGGTCTATTCGGGTAGAGGTTGCTGGCGCGTCAGCTCTCCTCGTGGCCAAGGCTCACAAGATTCACGACCGAGTGACAAGTCGGAGAGAGGACAGGGTTGACGACAAAGACGCCTTTGACGTTGTCCGCATAATGCAAACCACAGATCCCGATGAGATCGGTGGGGTGCTGTCTGATCTCATCGTTGATCCGATGGCGGGAGACGCGACGCGCACCGCGACTGAATACCTACAGCAACTTTTCGGACGCCGAGGACAATTTGGAATCCAGATGGCGGCGCGCGCCACGCGGCTCGTGATGGATTACGACACCGTCGAGGTCATCTGTACGACCTACATTGGTGCTTTGACTCGAAGAATCTCGCCCCTCTAACTCTGATCGGCTGGAAAGCAACACGCGGAGTTCAAGGAGTCGTCACAATCACGGTGGTTTTCGACAAGAACTACCTGAGGAGTCGAATGGTCACCAAATAGCAACTCGCGACGCCGGATCCAACCACATGGAGTCGTTCTCGGTGACATCGAAGGCCTCGTAGAACTCGCCGATGTTGCGCACGATCTGGTTGCCTCGAAACTCGTTGGGCGAGTGCGGATCCAGGGCCAAGAGCCGTTCCACCTCTTCCTTCTTGGACTTCTGTCGCCACGTCTGAACCCACGCAAAGAAGAATCGCTGGGCACCGGTGAGACCATCGATCACCGGTGATTCCTTCCCTTTGAGAGAGATCAGATACGCCTTCCAGGCGATCGCGAGGCCGCCGAGGTCCCCGATGTTCTCGCCCACGGTCAGTGCGCCGTTCACGTGCAGTCCCGGAGTCAACGCCGGCGAAAGCACGTCGTACTGGTCGATCAACGCCTTGGTGCGTTCTTCGAACGCGGTGCGGTCCGAAGGCTCCCACCAGTCAGTCAGTCGCCCGGTACCGTCGAACTTCGAGCCTTGGTCATCGAATCCATGCCCGATTTCGTGGCCGATGACCGCGCCGATTCCTCCATAGTTTGCGGCCTCGTCGCGCTGGGCGTCAAAGAACGGAGGTTGAAGGATCGAGGCCGGGAAGACGACCTCGTTGAAGCCGGGGTTGTAGTAGGCATTGACCATTTGAGGCGTCATGAACCACTCATCGCGATCGACGGGCTGACCGATCTTGGCGAGGTTTCGATTGAACTCGAACTCACTGGCCGCGCGAACGTTCGCCAAGAGTTCGTTGGCGTCAACGCGCAACGTCGAGTAGTCGCGCCAGCGCACCGGATAGCCAATCTTTGGTGTGAACGCGTCCAACTTCTCGAGGGCGCGGCGCCGCGTCGCTTCACCCATCCATTCCAGATCGGTGATGCTTCGTCGGTAGGCCTCCACGAGATTGGCGACCAATTCGTCCATTCGGACCTTCACCTCGGGTGGATAGTGCCGTTCCACGTAGATTTTGCCGACTGCTTCGCCCATCGCGCCTTCGACGAGAGCGACCGCTCGCTTCCAACGCGGACGGATTGCCTCGGCACCGGTGAGGGTGCGACCGTAGAAGTCAAAGTGCTCGTCCACGAACGCTTTGGAGAGGTACGGCGCGTCACCGGCCACGATCTGCCACGTCAGCCAGTCCTTCCAGGCTTCGAGGTTCTCCTCAGTGAGGAGTCCGCCGAGCGCCTCGGTGAAACTGGGTTGGCGCAAGACGACTTCGTTGAGGGAACCGACTGGCGCCTCGAGACCATTGCGCCATTGTTCGAGCGACGCCGAACCGAAGAGTTCAGTCGCATCGTCCCACGATCGCAAGTTGTAAGTCTTTTCGCTGTCGCGTGAATCGACGTTGTTCCAGTGACCGGCGGCCAGCTTCGTCTCGAGTTCGAAGATTCGTCGCGAACGCGCTTCGGCGTCACTCACTCCGGCCAACTCGAGCATCCTTTGCACGTGAGCGACGAAGGCGTCACGAATCGATGCGAAGTGATCTTCTCGGTAGTAGCTCTCGTCGGGCAGCGAAAGCCCGCCCTGCTCGAAGAACGTGACGTAACGATCGGGATCTCCCGGGTCGTTTTCAACGAAGACCGCGTAAAAGCCTCCGCCACCGCGTCGCTGAAGTCGGCCGATGAATGTCAACAGTTCGTTAATCGAGCTCACTTGGCGGACCTGGGCCAGGCGATCGACAAGGGGCGTGCTTCCGAGTGCGTCGATTCGCTCTTCGTCGAGAAAGCTCGAGTAGAGGTCGCCGACCTTTCGGGCTTCGCTGCCTTCGGGTGCCGTGCGAACCTCGTCGAGAATCGCGCGGATCGCCAGTTCGGCGCCGTCGTTGAGTATGTCGAAGGTGCCGTAGCGAGCTTTGTCCTCGGGCATGGCGGTTCTTTCGATCCACCCACTGTTCAAATATTGATAGAGATCATCCTGCGGCCGGATGGTCGTAGAGAAATCACTCGGGTCGAATCCGGCAGATAAGGGTTGGGTCGTCACCCGAGAAATCCTAATGGGGTCGATAGTGCGAATTTCTAAGAGAATTATCTAAAGGCAACCGTGAACGTCACCGTCGAATAATTCAGCCCCACTTGACTATGTGCTTCGCTGACGCTGCACCTTGCGTTGTCGGAGTTACCTACTTCGTACAATCGCCATTACCGGTCTGCAAACAAAGAGACGATTCACTCTGCGACCCGTGATTTCTTCGAGAATGCCTTTTTCGACAAGTATGGAGATCGCTTGATTCGCCGTTTCAAAGGTGAGCCCCGATATTGAGCTGGCGATCGAAACATTCAGGATCGGATATCCAATGAGCGACTCCGCAATAGTCAGTACCGATCTTCGAACTTTCTCGGTACGCAACAATGACAACGTCTGTTCTTTGAATCGTTCAAGATCGTTAATCGTCGAAACGCCCTTTTCGGCCTGAGCGAGAACGCCTTCGGCAAAAAAGCGCGTCCACGTATCGAAGTCACCTGTGCGTGTGACACGCAGCAGTCCATCGACGTACTCGTCTCTCCGAACTTCAAACCACGCGGAGAGGTTCAGAACTGGATATGCGAGGCTCCCATCCTCGGCCAGTTGAAGTTGGCCGATAAGCCTGCCCAATCTTCCGTTTCCGTTGGCGTAAGGGTGCAAGGTCTCAAACTGATAGTGACCAAGTGCCATTTTGATGACGATCGGGATGTCGTGCTTGGCGTTGATCCACTTCTCCCAATCATCGAATCCTTCGTTGAGGAGCGCGCCGTTGGGCGGCGGTATGAAGCGGGCTTCCTGCACCGGACGGTTCTTCGGACCTATGTAGACCTGGCGTTGTCGGAGATCTCCAGAGTCGTAGGTCTGATCAGTGGTCCCCATGACTATGACACTCTGCAATTCACCGATGAGCCGCCGAGCAATGGGTAGTTCCTTGATCCTCTCCATCGCAAGTTCTGTTGCTCGCACGACATTCTGGATCTCTCGTTGTTCCGTTGTGAGATTTCGATCTTCAAGAAAGTCAGACTCGAGCACGTCATCAAATTCGGCGAAAGTTCCTTCAAGGGCCGACGTGCTCGCCGCCTCTTTACGGATGATGGGTCGCACTAAGAGGCCCGGATTCGAAAGGTGTGCGACGGCTTGGTCCAGACGGACAATCGCCATACCCGCCTTTGACGCCAGGTTCAGTGTTGCCATCGAAAGTGCAAAATCAACGCCGAGTGGGTTTGGAACATACGCCCAATAAGGGAGCGTTAACTCGGTGCCACCGAATTCGGGAACGAGAATTGGAACTAGTCGTCCAATTGGAGATTCCTTCAGTGCATCGATATCGATCATTCAAGTTTAGGCGCAAAATCTGAATTACATCGATATCGATTCAGAAAAAGTGACTCGGAATCCCACTAATTCCAATTCTCCCCATTTATCTGAATAACTTTAGACGAGATTGATAAACGCCTCACCCAATAATCGCGGCTACGACCCTGGAATTCCGTCGTCGTCGTAACCCACAGCAACCAGTGCCAGACCGTTAGCGGGCGCGGGAGAAGGCAAATGATCGCGGCTGAGGCTTTCGAAACGCTCCAAAATCGTCGATTCGGGCCACTTCCCCTGACCGATGGCGACGAGCACCGACGTGAGGCATCGCACCATGTTGTGACAGAAGGATTCGGCTCGAATTGTGAACTTGAAGGTCGGCGAGCGATCGGGCGTGAGAGCCCAGACGTCGGCGAGGTGTTCCCACCGTGCATCAATGACCCGGCGGAGCAGCGGCTCGCCCGCCTCGGAGTTGGTGGGTCGACGACAGAACGCGCGAAAGTCGTGCAAGCCGAGAATTTCGGCGCTGACGCGGTTCATCGCGTCGAGGTCCAACGGACCCTGCACCGACCAGGACCAGAGGTCGGTAAGGCCCAGCGCCGGCGGCGAGGTCTCGAGTACGAGGTAGCGATACTCGCGCCATGTCGCTGAGTAGCGCGCGTGAAAACTCTGATAGACCGGACGAGCGGCGAGCACTTTGATCCGACCACGCAGCTGTTGATTCAACGATCGCATCAAACGATCCGCATCGTTTCCGCGCTGTTCTGAAAAAAGCGTGGCCGGTAGGTCGACGTGGACGACTTGGGCGAAGGCATGGACTCCGGCGTCAGTGCGACCGGCACCGACGATCATCGGTTCTTCGATCTGCAACGTGGCGGCCAGTGTGTCGCGCAAGACCCCGACCACGGTCGTGAACTCAGGTTGAAAGGCGAAACCGGAAAACGCGTTGCCGTCGTAGGCGATATCCAGACGCCAACGTTGGACGCCTAGGGATGGATCAGACGAACTCAATGCGCGCCATCGGGGCGTTGTCACCTTGGCGCGGCCCGAGTTTCAAGATCCGCGTGTAACCACCGGGGCGATCGGTGTAACGAGGAGCGATCTCGGTGAACAACTTGTGCGTCATGTCCTTGTCGCGAATGAATGCGACGACACGTCGATTGGCGTGGACCGAACCCTCGGGCGAGTTCTTCGCGGCGGTTACAACCTTCTCGACGATCGGTCGCAGCGCCTTGGCCTTGGCCTCGGTCGTCACGATCGACTCGGCCGCGATCATCGAAGCGACGAGGTTGCCCATCATCGCCTTCTGGTGAGCGGAGTCGCCACCGAACCGCTTGCCCTTGGTAGGAGTGCCGCGCATGATTAGTCCTCGACTCGAAGCGAGAGACCGCGCTCTTCGAGACGGTCGTTGACGTCCTTCAGCGACGTAGCGCCGAAGTTGGTGATCGACGTGAGGTCACGCTCGGTCGCGTTGACCAATTGCGCGATGGTGTTGATGCCGGCGCGCTTGAGGCAGTTGCGCGAGCGCTCGGTGAGTCCGAGCTCTTCGATGCGGATGTCGAGTTCGCTGGCGGCGGCTTGGGCCGTGCCGACGTCGCCCAACTCCAGGGCCGGCGCTTCGTCGTCGAAGTTGCCGATCAGTTCCACGAGCGATCCCAAGGTCTTGCCAGCCGACGCGAGGGCCTCGCGGGGGCTGATCGAACCGTCGGTCTCAATTTCGATGACCAGACGGTCGAAGTCCTTGGACTGCTCGACACGCACGGGCTCGATCTCGAAGCTGACGCGACGAACCGGGGTGAAGATGGCGTCAAGGGGAATGACACCGATGGTCGAGGAGCCTTTGTTGCCCTCGGCACCGACGTAGCCCTTCCCGCGCTCAACCGTGAGCTCGAAGGTCAACGCGCTCTTGGCGTTGGTCAAGTACGCCAGGTGAAGATCGCCGTTCAAGATCTCGACGTCAGCCGTCGTCGATAGGTCCGACGCCGTGACGGGACCCTCGCCGCGCTTGTCGAGACGCAGCGTGACCGGCTCGTCGCTGTGCACCTGCAACAGCAAGTCCTTTAAGTTCAAGCAGATGTCCTGGACGTCTTCTTTCACGCCTTCGATGACACCGAACTCGTGCAGCACGGCGTCGAACTTGACGCGTGTCGCGGCAGCACCGGGAATCGACGAGAGCAGCGTACGGCGCAGCGAGTTGCCGAGCGTGTGGCCGAAACCGGGGTCGAGCGGACCGATGCCGAAGGACTGACGGTTGTTTACCTCGTCGCCGAGGGCTTCGATGATGGGGCGCTGGATGATCAACATGGGGACTCCTCTAAGTCTGTGAAAGGTTCGGTTACTTGGAATACAGCTCGACGATGAGCTGCTCCTTGATCGACTCGTCGATCTGTTCGCGTTGCGGGACGATGCGCACGGTGACGCTGAATCCGCCATCGCCGACCTCGAGCCAGCCGGGAACGCTGCGGTCCAGTACGTCGAGGTTGCGCTTGACGTTGAAGTTTTCGCGAGTGACGTTCTTGAGGGCGATCACTTCACCGGGGCGAACGCGGTACGACGGGATGTTGACGCGCTTGCCGTCGATGGTCACGTGACCGTGACGAACGAACTGGCGGGCCTGGGCGCGTGACGCTCCCCAGCCGGCGCGGTACGCGATGTTGTCGAGGCGCAGCTCTAAGAACTGCAGCAGGTTCGTGCCGGTCATGCCGGGGCGACGGTTGGCCTCTTCGTAAAGGTTGCGGAACTGCTTTTCCAGGATCCCGTAGATACGACGGGCCTTCTGCTTCTCGCGCAGCTGGGTCAGGTACTCCGAACCCTGGCGTTGGCGGTCGCGACCGTGCATGCCCGGCGGGAAGGCGCGCATCTGGCGGTCCGAGTTCTCGGCCACGGGGCACTTCATGGTGAAGCAGCGCTCGCCCTTCAAGTACAACTTGGTGCGCTCACGCCGACAGAGTCGACAGACGGGTCCGGTATAACGAGCCATGACTAACCCCTACGACGCTTCTTGGGGCGACACCCGTTGTGCGGAAGTGGCGTCACGTCCTTGATGGCGACGACTTCGATGCCGGCCGCGGCGATCGAGCGAATAGCGGTCTCACGACCGGATCCCGGTCCGCGAACCAACACGTCGACCTTCTTCACACCGTGTTCCATCGCGGCGCGCGCGCACTTCTCGGCGGCGAGCTGCGCGGCGTACGGCGTGGACTTACGTGAACCCTTGAAGCCGACCTGGCCGGAACTGGCCCAGGAGAGCACGTTGCCCTCGGGGTCCGAGATCGACACGATCGTGTTGTTGAACGAACTCTTTATATGCGCGACGCCAAAGGCGACGTTCTTACGTTCCTTCTTGCGACCCTTGCGAACCGTATTCGGCTTAGCCATTACTTCGTTACCTTCTTCTTACCGGCGACGGTGCGCTTCGGTCCCTTGCGAGTGCGGGCATTGGTGCGGGTGCGCTGTCCGCGCACGGGCAGACCCTTGCGGTGACGGATCCCCTGCAGGCAGTTGATCTCCATCTTGCGCTTGATGTCCTGGGCGACGTCACGTCGAAGGTCACCTTCGACGGTCACGTTCTGGTCGATGTAGGCGCGAAGCTTGTTGACGTCGGCTTCGCTTAAATCCTTCACGCGGGTGGACTCGTCCACGCCGGTCGCGGCGCAGACCTGTTGGGCGATGGTCGGACCAACGCCAAAGATGTAGGTGAGCGCGATCACGGTGCGCTTGTCGCGGGGGATGTCCACACCAGCAATACGGGCCATGTTCTTCTCCTAGCCCTGGCGCTGCTTGTGACGAGGCTGTTCACAGATCACACGGACGACGCCGGACCTGCGAATAACCTTGCACTTCTCACACATGGGCTTGACGCTTGCGCGAACCTTCATAATTCTCTTTCTCGATCTTCTTGAACTGGAGCTATTTGTAGCGGTAGGTGATGCGACCGCGGGTCATGTCATAGGGAGTGATCTCTACCTGGACCTTGTCGCCCGGAAGGATACGGATACGGTGCATACGCATCTTTCCTGAGCTGTGCGCGAGGACGGTGTACCCGTTCTCTAATTCGACGCGAAACATGGCGTTTGGTAGAGGCTCGACGACGGTCCCCTCAACGGTAAACGCGTCTTCCTTTGGCTTGCTCAGGTTCTTTCTCCTTGTGACGGCACGGCGAGACGTGAAAGAACAAATACTCCTTCACGGATAGACCTCAAGGCACGCCAAGAGGTCGGCTGACAATTCTACCAAAATTTCGGCAAAACGCAAAAGTTGGTAGTGGCCTAGTTTGAATTCACAATTTTCTGGGCCGTGCCAGTGTTGTTAATTCTACAGGCTTGTACGCTTTTAGGTGCCGGACGAGAGCCACTCGGAAAGGCTAGGAGATGACACTCAATTTAGAGCCCATTGGGCTGCCGAACGTGGCCCCGTCGTCAGGGCAATACAAGGCAGGGCACCTACTTGTTGGCGCCGGATTTGCAGCAACCCTCCACTTCAAGTTGAAGGCTCACCCGCTTGTCTCTCTTATAGGCGGCTGCTTCGCCGGTTGGGTCCACAAAGAAATGGATGCACCTGTTTCTCAGGTGATCGCTGGGGTCGCGGCAGTAATTTAGTCCGGTCCCGATTTCCCCCTAATTGCTTCAACACTCGCGTTGACGCGGGGTCTTACACGGGTGTAATTTAAGGGCGGACGATTGGTGTAGCGGACAGCACGACGTGGCTGCTACCCCGTAGGCATCGGTTCGAATCCCATATCGTCTGCATCACCAAGAAGCGGTGCCCACTCAACTGGGCACCGCTTCTTAGTGTGTAATCGAACTTACCGACAACGTGGCTGCTACCAAGAAATACGTTACATGGATGTAGATCGGGTGTCAACAATAGTCCTGACGTAAGGCCTAACGTCACCCCAACAATTCGGCAATTTCGTGAGTTGACCAAATGTGATCGGCCAATCCTGCGGCCATAGCCGGTGAACGCTTCGTGAAAGTTCCGTCAGCATTCTTGACTCGCAAAGTCTGGTGGGCACGAGCGAAGTTGTAATAGAGGAAGTTCAGACTGACAGCGTCCGCGTGGAACTCAATCTTCTTCGAGAAGCCGTTCGTCAGACGTGTGAAACGTCGCATGCCCATTCGCATGGTGAGGTTGTTCCGCTCCACGTAGGACGTTGAGACACGGCTCATGTCAGGGTTGCCAGCGATCACGCGAACGTCTATGCCCGTGCACACGTCAGGGTTGTACTTGCGCTCTGGGTTCGACTGCCCAACGGGGCGACCATAAATCTTGTGCAGCATGGCGAAGTCAATGTTGTCGGCCCACAGTCCGTCAACAACGGTCAAGTAATTGCGTAGTCCGTCAGTCGTCAACTGAATCCGGGTGTCGTGCAAACGGCCCTTGAGATCGGACAGGAACACCCAAGCGTCTGAAATCGTGCGCTCGCCTACGAGCCAAGTGGGGACCAACTTCGTGTCGGCGTCAATCGCGGTCCACGTCCACACGTCACCAAAGCCGTATTCTTCTGCTCTGTCAGCCGGAACGTTCTTTTCCTTTGAGTAGCAGAATGACCAGATTTCGTCACATTCGATGACCTTGCAGGGCAGGTTTACAAACACGTTTGCTTGGAAATCAGAGGCGGCTTTTCCGACGTTTTCCAGCAGGTCACTGATTGTTTGACGGGCAACGCCAGTCGTGCGAGAAATGGCTCGCATTGACATTCCCTCACAAAGAAGTCCAATGACTTCGGCCCTCTTTGCTGTGGTCAGTTTGTTCATACTAGCCACTTTACTTAGAGGGTGTTACATCCTCTTCGTTCTGAGCGACTTCACCCCTGACCACTGTCGCCAAATAGTCCGGATCGTCTTCGAGTGGTTCGGTTGCCGCCCCCAGCCCCTTGTTTATTAGACGCATATAACTGTTCTGGTGGTGAACGTGAGACTCAACAATGAGTCCTCGGTCGGCGGCGACCACCACAACTGCGCGTTTGAGACTTGCCCCAATTCCCTGGTTTTGCCTTTGGCGCTTAACTCCTAGCGACAACACGAAACAACTTGGCACATCAGTGACCTCAAACACGGCCACACCGACTACATCAGGACCGTCGTGAGCAACAAGTATTTCGATTAATGAATCGTCTAAGTGAAAAGGCGCTCTCCGAATTAACTTCTGCGGTTGAAGATGCCATTTCGGCTTGTGATTCGAACAATGGAATTTGCGGACTTGATCCTTGTCATTCTCTTCGTAATAACGGATGGGTACGGGAAGAATCCCGTACCCATCCATCTAAAAATCGTTATTACTTTGGAGAAGGTCTGTAGGCGGAACTTACCGAAACAGGCTTCGCTTTTGCACTAAGTCGGGCAACCTGCTCGCGATAGGCCGGAGAACTATTGCCAACTTTTGCTTTGAACTTCTTATCTGTCTTCTTCATAAGCCACCTATCCCTTTCTCGAAGCCCTTGCGGTTTTTGCGATCTCTAGACGCCTAGCGGCAGTCAAATTTTCAGCTCTTTTGAGCCCACCAGCGCGACCTCTAGCCACGGCTTCAGGACTCTTTTCGGGGCGCCGTTCTGCCTGTCCGGTTGCTTCCTGAACAACGCTCCACGCGCGTTGTGAGGCGTCACCCTTGCGGGGATTCCTGTCCGTGCCCACTGTCCTCGTCCTTGGTCTCAACATCGCTCACACCCGTAATTGCTAGCCGACACTAGTGCTTGACACTCGACGCAATTTGGTGTAACTGGGTGTACCCCAAGTATACAGAGGTATTTGCAAATTACTAGAGGGGGCGCTAGTACAAATGTCCTGGGCCCAGTATGAAACTTCAGCCTTACTTTAATTATTTTTGGGTTGCCTTTGAAACTAGGCCACTACCAAAAAGTTTGCCGAATTTCGCCCCAACGTGACGTTCTGGTCCATCCATCATAGTGGTCAAGGATTGGACCCGACACTGGCCCATCGTGCCCGGTGCGACACGCTCGCAACCGCCGCGTTGCGAAGTGGAGTGAGACCGCGATAAACGTCCCTATCGGTCCGACCTGGGTCGCGAAGAACGACTTCATCGACAGGTTTTGTTCGCATTTTTCCTCATCTGTGGGAAGATTTGGCAAATGGCGTTCCATAAGATCAACGATCCGGAGCGTCTCCACGCGTTGATCGATGCAATGCTCCTGATCGAGACGGACGCCGACCTTGACGGTTTGCTCTCTCGGATCATCGAGACGGCGAGTCGACTGGTTGGGGCGCGCTACGGTGCGCTCGGCGTGATCGCTAGAGACGGCATCACACTCTCGCGTTTCATCACCTACGGACTGGACCTCGAACAACGCGCCGCCATCGGACCAGAGCCCCAAGGCCGAGGACTGCTGGGCGAGATCATTCGTCGTCGCACAACCCTTCGCATCGACGATCTGTCCGGACACATCATGTCCTCGGGCTTCCCCGCGAATCACCCGCCCATGCACCGTTTCCTCGGCGTGCCGGTCATAACGGGTGACGGTCACATATTCGGCAACCTCTATCTCACCGATCCCGTCGACGGCGAAGCGTTCAGCGAAGAGGACGAGCAACTCACCGAAGCATTTGGGCACGCTACGGGGTTGGTGATCGACCAACAACTTCTGCGATCGAATGTGCGAGCGCTGACGTTGGCCGAAGAACGCGAACGATTGGCGCGCGACCTTCACGACACGGTCATCCAGCGTCTCTTCGGAGCGGGACTCGCGTTACGTAACTCCCTGCCAGCAATCGCCGAGGACGACGTGCGCGAGCGAATCGAAGACGTCCTCGACGAACTCGACATGACCATTCAAGAGATTCGCACCACCATCTTCGAGATAGACCAAGACCACTTCTTCGGACAGTCGCTCGAAGATCGTGTGACCACGCTCTCACTCGAGATCGCCTCTGGACTCGGCGTAAGTGCGAAGGTGAAGGTCGCTGCGAACATCGACGCGAACGTCGGTCCTCGGTGCACGCAGAACTGTTTGCAGGCCCTACGCGAGATCCTCTCCAACGTCGTGCGACATTCGAGCGCGACCGAGGTCGACATTGAGCTCGACATCGACGATGCACTCATCGAAGTCATCGTGCGCGACAACGGCGTGGGGTTCACTCCGAACGTCGGGTCCGGGGGTGGCGTGCGCAATCTCAGCGCCCGGGCGCGCGAACTCGGAGGCAACTGCTCGATTGACTCAAGGATCGGTGGCGGCACGACGGTGCGCTGGACCGCGAATCGGTCGTTCTGAGTTGATCGACCTCTTGTTAGTCGACGACCACGAGATCGTGCGTCGAGGACTCCGCGAACTGTTCAACGCCGAAGACGATGTTCGCGTCGTCGCGGAGGCTGGCACCTTCGAAGCGGCACTCGCCGTCGATCTCACTGGGCTCGACGTCGCGGTACTCGACGTGCGGCTCCCGGACGGAAGCGGCGTCGACCTCTGTCGACAGTTGCGAGCGATACGGCCCGAACTCGGATGTCTGATGCTGACCTCATTCTCGGACAATCACGCGCTCGATGCGTCGTACCTAGCGGGCGCGCGGGGCTACGTCCTCAAGAGCGTCCTCGGCGACGATTTGATCAACTCGATCAGACGAGTGGCCGACGGTGAGATGCTGCTCACCAGCGAAGAAATGGCGAGCGCCAAAGAACGACTCCATCGACAGATCACCGATGACATCCGACTCGAGAGATTGAGTCCGCAAGAACGTCGCATACTGGATCTCTTGAGTGAGGGTCTCAGCAACCGCGAGATCGCTGTCACCATGTTTCTCGCTGAGAAGACGGTGAAGAACTACGTCTCGAGCTTGCTCGCCAAACTGGGCTTCACGCGTCGGACCGAAGCCGCGCTCTACGCGCAACGCCGTCGAAATCAGGCACGGTTGCTCGATTAGGCGGCGGTGAAGACTTCGGGACCGTCGTCGGTGATCGCGATGGTGTGTTCGAAGTGGGCCGAGAGTTGGCCGTCTTGGGTCATCACACTCCAGCCGTCATCGAGCATGTAGGTCTCGTAACTGCCGATGTTCACCATCGGCTCGATCGCGAAGACCATGCCTTCTTTCAGTGTCGGCCCCGGAGTTCCCGGCCAGTAGTTCGGCACCTGGGGATCCTCGTGCATCTCGGTCCCAATTGCGTGACCCACGTACTCACGAACGACGGAGTAGCCAGCAGCCTCGGCCACCTTCTGGACGGCGCGGCCGACCTCGTTGAGTCGATTGCCCTTCTTCAACTGATCGATGCCGGCCCACAGCGAGCGTTCGGTCACGTCGATCAGTCGCTGCGCTTCGTCACTGATCTCGCCGACGCCCGCGGTGTAGGCAGCGTCACCGTGGTAGCCCTCGATGATCGCGCCGCAGTCCACCGAGAGGATGTCGCCTTCGCGAAGCACATATGGCCCGGGGATGCCGTGCACGATCATGTCGTTGGGACTGGTGCAGATCACGGCCGGGAAGCCGTGGTAGTTGAGAAAGTTCGAACGCGCCCCGCGCTTGGCGAGCACGTCGGCCGCTATCTCATTGAGCTGGGCGGTCGTCACGCCCGGTCGAATCGCCGCGCGCGTCGCTGCGTGCATCTCGGCCACCACCTTGCCGGCCTTGCGCATCTTGTTCAGTTCATCGGCTGAGCGTCTCATGCGAGACCTCTTTCGTGGACCACCTTCATGATCTCGTTGGTCACGTCCTCGGGGCTCTGGTCGCCGTCGACGGTGACCAGCAGTTGGCGCGACGCGTAGAACGAGAGCAACGGTTCGGTGTCGCGCTCGTAGTTCTCCAGCCGAGTGCGAATCGCTTCGGGGTAGTCGTCGGTGCGCTGGATCACGTCGCCGCCGCAGTTCGAACACGTGCCGGAGATCGCTTCGATATCCGTGTCCTTATACGTCGTGCCGCACTCCTGACAGACCCGTCGCGACGAGAGGCGCTGGGTGACCAATTCGATCGGCACGTCCAGGTTGATGCAGAGCTTGATGCCGTCGGCGCCGAGCATGGCTTCGAGCGCCTCGGCCTGACCGATGGTGCGCGGAAATCCGTCGAGCAGGACTCCGCGTTGGGCGTCGGGCTGCTTGAAGCGTTCTTCGACCAATTGATTGACGATCTCGTCCGAGACGAGCTCACCGGCTTCCAAGATCGACGCGACCTTCTTGCCCAGTTCGTTCTCGACCTTCACGGCGTTTCGCAACGTGTCGCCCGTCGAGACGTGCGGGATGCCGTACTTCTCGGAGAGCACCGTCGATTGAGTACCCTTGCCGGCGCCCTGTTTCCCCAGGACGATCAGATTTAGACGTGGCGACATGATCAGCGCTTCAAGAAGCCTTCGTAGTTACGCATCATGAGCTGGCTGTCGATCTGGCGCATCGTCTCCAAGGCGACACCCACGGCGATCAGCAAGGTCGTGCCGTAGTACGGAAAGCGGTTGATATTCCACAGGGCCATGAGGATACTCGGCACGACCGCCACCGAGGCCAAGAAGAACGCCCCCACGACCGTGATGCGCGAGAGCATCTTGGCGAAGTAGCGCTCGGTCGGCATGCCCGGTCGGATACCCGGCACGAAACCACCCTGCTGGCGCAGCATTTCGGCCTGTTGGTGGGGCTCGAAGGCGATGTAGACGTAGAAGAAGGTGAAGGCCACGATCAAGACGAAGTCCGAGAAGATATAGAAGAAACTCGTCGGATGGAGTGACGAGTTGACGAAGTTGGTGAAACTGGCCCACGGCACGATGTTGCTCAAAAGGATCGGGATGTAGAGGACCGAGGAGGCGAAGATGATCGGGATCACGCCCGATTGGTTGACCTTGAGCGGTATATACGTCGAGTTGCCGCCCATCTCTTTTCGTCCCACGACACGTCGGGCGAAGGTGACCGGTATTCGACGCTGGCCGTTGTCCATGAAGACGATGAGGACCAACAGGGCGATAGAGGTCAACAGGAGCACCACGAACTTGACCGGACCGCCCTCGTCGAGGACCGCGTGGCCGCCTGACGGGATACCCGCCACGACGTTGGCGAAGATGAGCAAGCTCATGCCCTGACCGATGCCGCGCTGGGTGATGAGTTCGGCCAGCCACATGACGAAGGCCGTGCCGGCGGTCATGATCGCCACCATGAACAGACCCATCCAGATGGTGAACCTGGGGATGAGGTCGATGTTGAATCCGAGCAGCGCCTGGTCGTGACCGTGGAAGGCATAGATGAGACCGGTCGACTGCAGCAATGCCAGACCGATGGTCAGATACCGCGTCGTCTGGGTGATCTTCTTTTGCCCGACGGCGCCCTGGTCGCGCCATTGGGTCAACTTGGGGATGACGGTGGTGAGGAGCTGGATCACGATGGAACTCGTGATGTAGGGCATGACACCAAGTCCGAAGACCGCGAGTCGGGTCAGAGCGCCACCGGAGAAGAGGTTCAAGAAGCCGAGCACGCCGCTGGCACCGGCCTTGGCTTGAAGAAGTCGGACTTGACTCCAGCTGACCCCGGGAATCGGGATGTTGGCACCGGCCTGATACAGGCAGATGACGCCAATCGTGAACAAGACTTTGTTGCGCAGGTCCGGTACGCGAAAGATATTCCCGAGGCGACGAAGCACTGTCGGACCTTAGCGGTTCTGGTGTTGGTTGCCCGATGCTGGTGGACGAACAGCGAAGGGCAGCGCCACTTCACTCGTCGTGCCGCCCGCGGCTTCGATGGCGGCCTTGGCCGACGCCGAGAATCGGTGAGCCGATACGTTCAACTTCGTCTTCAGTTCACCTCGGCCGAGGACCTTCACGAAGTCCTTCTTCCGAGCGAGTCCGCGCTCGACCAGGACATCGAGGGTGATGTCAGTGACACCGAGGCCCGCGAGGGCGTCGATGTTGACGGGCGTGTACTCGACGCGGAACGGGTTGGTGAAGCCCTTCAGCTTGGGGATGCGCTGTAAGAGCGGCAACTGGCCACCCTCGAAACCGGCCGGAATCTGACGACGGGCCTTTTGCCCCTTGGTGCCCCGGCCGGCAGTCTTGCCGCCGCGACCACCGATGCCACGACCGACGATCTTCTTGCGCTTGATCGAGCCTTCGGGTGATTTGAGATCGTGCAACTTCATTCGTTGACCTCTTCTACTTTCACGAGGTGCGGCACTCGAGCGATCATCCCGTGGATCTCGGGTCGATCAGGCAGCACGTTGGATTGGCCAATGCCCCGTAGTCCCAGCGCGCGCAAGGTGCCGCGGTGCTTGGGCTTGGTGGCGATGCCGGAGCGAATTTGGGTGACTTTCAACGCCATCTCAGCCCTCCGTCACTTTGAACAGGTCGCCATCGCGCTGACGTTCGCGGTAGGCACGAAGTGTCCCGCTGGGGATGACGTGATCGGCTGGCTTGTCACGCGAGGAGGCGATCTCCTCCGGTCGACGCAGTTGCTTGAGGCCTTCGATCGTCGCGTGGGCCACGTTGATGCCGTTGGACGATCCCAGTGACTTGGCGATGATGTCCTTCACGCCCGCCATCTCGAGAATCGCGCGCGCGGCTCCGCCGGCGATGACGCCGGTACCGGGCGCGGCCGGCTTCATCAACACTCGCCCGGCGCCCGAGGCGCCGAGGACTGGATAGACGATCGTCGTGCCGGCGAGGGGTACGTCGAAGAGGTTCTTGCGAGCCTCTTCGATCCCCTTTTGTACCGCGAGACCCGCCTCTTTGGCCTTGCCGTAGCCGAGACCGACGCGGCCCTTGCCGTCACCGATCACCATGAGTGCCGTGAAGGAGAAACGACGTCCACCCTTCACGACCTTCGAGACGCGGTTCACCTTGATGGTGCGCTCTTCGAACTGTTCGAGATCGGCCATTAAAACTCCAGTCCGGCGGCGCGAAGCGTGTCGGCGAACGCCGCGACCCGGCCGTGATAATCGAATCCTCCGCGGTCGAAGACGACCGCGGTGATGTTGGCCTCTTTGGCGCGCGAAGCTAACAATTCGGCGACGGCCTTGGCTCCGGCGACGTTGCCGCCGGTGCTCTTCTTGAGGTCGGCTTCGACCGACGAAGCCGCAGCCAGTGTGCGGCCCGTGACGTCATCGATGATCTGGGCCGAGATGTGCTTGTTGGTACGCGAGACGGCGACGCGCGGACGCTCCGGGGTACCCGAGAGACGGCGCCGGATGCGCGCGTGACGGCGCTTGCGTAGTTCCAGTGTGCTTCGTGCCATTACTTTGCAGCCTTTCCAGCCTTGCGCACTACTCGTTCTCCGAGGTAGCGAACGCCCTTGCCCTTGTAGGGCTCGGGCTTACGGATCTTGCGGATGGACGCGGCCACCTGGCCGACGACCTCTTTGTCCGCGCCCTTCACGATGACGCGCGTGGGCAGCGGCACCTCGAAGGTGATGCCCTCGGGTGCGTTGAACTTTACCGGGTGCGAAAAGCCCAGGGCCAAATCGAGCACGCCCGGTCCCCCGTTGGCGGCGCGGTAACCGACGCCGATGATCTCGAGTTCCTTGGACCAGCCGTCGGTGACGCCGACCACCATGTTGGAGATCAACGTGCGCGTCAGACCGTGCAGGGAGCGGTACTGGGTCTCGTCGTTCAGACGTGACACGTTCAGTACGTCGCCCTCTTGAGTGATCGTGATGCCGTCGGGAATGACCCGGCTCATGGTGCCGTTCGGTCCCTTCACCGTGGCCACGCCGTCGGCGACGGTGACGGTGACCGAGGCGGGCACGGTGATGGGGTTAGAGCCGATACGTGACATCAGCGGACCTCCGAAAAGTTGCGCGTACTACCAGACATAGCAGAGCACCTCGCCGCCGAGCTTGGCCTTGCGGGCTTCGCGGTCGGTCATCAGGCCGTGGCTGGTCGAGACGACGGCCACGCCGACGCCGCCCAAGACCTTGGGCATCTGGTCCGACTTCTTGTAGATGCGAAGTCCGGGCTTGGAGACGCGCTTGATCCCAATGATCGTCTTCTTGCGGTCTTCGGAGTACTTGAGCGCGATCTCGAGTTGGTTGCCGGGCTTGCCGTCGACCTTGGAGACGGTGAAGCCGGCGATGAAGCCTTCTCGCTCCAAGACCTTGGCTAAGTTCTCCTTCAGTTTCGAACTGGGCATCTTCACGGTGTCGAACATCGCAGAGTTCGCGTTACGAATCCGCGTGAGCATGTCGGCGATGGGGTCGGTCATTGTCATGATCTACCTACCAACTCGCCTTGGTCACGCCGGGGATCTCGCCGGCGTGCACCATCTGACGCAAGCAGATACGGCACAGGCCGAACTTGCGATACACCGAGCGCGGTCGACCACAACGTTCGCAACGCGTGTAGGCACGCGTCGAGAACTTCGGGGTCTTTCGCTGCTTGATTCGAAGAGCTTTCTTCGCCATATTTACTTGTTCTCCTGCTTGAAGGGGAAGCCGTACGCGCGCAAGAATGCACGGCCCTGCTCGTCGTTCGCGGCCGTGGTGACGATCGTGATGTCGAAACCACGCGGCGCGTCGATCTTGTCGTAGTCGACCTCGGGGAAGATCAACTGGTCATTGATGCCAAAGGTGTAGTTGCCGTGTCCGTCGAAGGACTTCGGCGACAGACCACGGAAGTCGCGGATGCGCGGGATCGCGAGACTCAGCAATCGGTCGAAGAACTCCCAGGCGCGGTCCCCTCGCAAGGTCACCTTGACGCCGATGGGCTGCTCCTCGCGAAGCTTGAAGCTGGCGATCGACTTCTTGGCGCGCGTCACGACCGGCTTTTGACCGGTGATGAGCTCTAAGTCGCGTTGGGCTCCTTCGAGCAAGGACGCCTGTTGCGTGGCGCGACCGACCCCGGAGTTGAGGACGATCTTCGTGAGGCGCGGAACCTGCATGATGTTCTCTAGTCCGAGCTCTTCTTTGAGCGACTGACGGATCTCTTCGTCGAATCGCACCTTGAGACGCGGGCGGGTGGTCGTGGTCACAGCACCTCCCCACACTTGCGACAGACGCGTGACTTCACGCCATCAACGATGTTGTAAGCGACCTTGGCCGGTCCCTTGTGGTTGTCACACCAGAGCGCGACGTTGCTCGCGTCGAGCGGCATCAACTTGTCGATGATGCCGGCCTGCATGGTCGAGCCGGCCTGCTTGGTGTGGCGCTTGGCGAGGTTGAGTCCGTCGAGGATCACCTTGTTGGACGTGGGCATCGCCTCTTCGACGTTGGCTCGCTCGCCGCGGAACTTCCCGGACAACACGAACACTTCGTCCCCTTTACGGATCTTCATTACAACACCTCCGGAGCCAGCGAAATGATGCGCATGAACTTCTTGTCACGCAGTTCGCGACCCACGGGTCCGAAGATGCGTGTGCCGCGCGGCTGCAGCTGGTCGTTGATCAGCACCGCGGCGTTCTCGTCAAACTTGATGTAGGAACCGTCGGGACGACGCTTCTCCTTGGACGTGCGAACGACGACGCAGCGAACCACGTCACCCTTCTTCACGGCGGCGCCGGGGATCGCTTCTTTCACGGTGGCGATGAAGACGTCACCGATCGAGGCGTAGCGACGACGCGATCCACCGAGCACGCGGATGCAAAGGACTTCCTTCGCTCCCGAGTTGTCGGCGACCTTGAGTCGACTCTCTTGTTGGATCATCGAGCACGCTCCACTACTTCGGTGAGACGCCAGCGCTTGAGCTTCGAGAGAGGACGGGTCTCTTGGACCCGGACCTTGTCGCCGATCTTGGCTTCGTTCTTCTCGTCGTGGACGTAGAGCTTCTTGGTGCGCTGGACGATCTTGCCGTAGCGGGGGTGCGGGACACGCTCATTGACGGCCACGACCAGGGTCGAGTTCATCTTGTCCGAGACGACGATGCCCTCACGGACCTTGCGGGGGTTCACCCTGTTTGTTTCGTTCGAGTCAGACATGACTACTCACCTTCTCCTAGCGCCTCGGCGGCAGCTATCTCGCGCTCGCGCGCAAACGTCGTGAGGCGCGCGATGTCGCGACGCACCTCGTTGAGACGCGCCGAGTTGTCGAGCTGACCGGTCGCCAACTGAAAGCGCATGTTGAAGAGCTCGCGACGCGACTCGGCGAGTCGTTCGAGCAGTTCGCGGTCGCCCAACAGGCGCATCTCGGCGATTCGTTCACGGGTCTTGGCCATCAGATGCTCACTTCCGGGGTCCCGTGGGTACCGGGACGAACGACGAACTTGGCCTTGATCGGCAACTTCTGGATGGCGCGTTCCATGGCGGCGCGCGCCAACGCCTCGTCGACGCCACCGAGCTCGAACATGATGCGCCCCGGTTTCACCACGGCGACCCAGTGCTCGGGGTTGCCCTTACCTGAACCCATGCGGGTCTCGGCCGGCTTCTGCGTGACGGGCTTATCGGGGAAGACGCGGATCCAGACCTTGCCACCACGCTTCACGTGACGGGTCATCGCGATACGGGCCGCTTCGATCTGGCGAGCGGTGATCCAACCACGCTCTAGGGCCTGGATACCGAAGTCGCCGAAACTGAGCTCGACGCCGCCCTTGGCGTTGCCGGCGCGACGTCCGCGCTGCTGCTTGCGGTGCTTTACCTTGCGGGGCATCAACATGATTACTCGACATCCTTCCTGAAGTGCGGGGTGTCGTTGTGCTCTTGGGCGGTGCGACGCTCGATCTCTTCTTCGACGCTCAACTGCGCCTCGACCTCGGGGGTCACGGCGAGCAGGTCGACGGCCTCGGGGTCAGTGTCAGAGATGATCTCTTCGACGACGTCATCGACGACCGGCTCGGCCTCGACGCGACGGCGTCCGCCACCGGCACGGACAACACCCTTAGGTGCCGACGCGCTCGATCCGACGGGCACCGCATCGCCGGCGGCCATCGCGGCCTCGCGCACGATCTTCTCGTCGTTCGTCAATTGGTACGGCAGGATGTCGCCCTTGTAGATCCAGACCTTGACACCGATGCGCCCGGTCGAGGTACGGGCCTCGCGGAATCCGTAGTCGATGTCCGCGCGAAGTGTGTGCAGTGGCACTCGGCCTTCGCGGTAGGACTCGCGACGTGACATTTCTGCACCTCCGAGACGTCCCGACGCCTGGATCTTGACACCCATGGCGCCGGCCTTCTGCACGGTCTGGATGCCGCGCTTCATGGCGCGGCGAAAGGCCACACGACGAAGCAACTGGTCACAGATCCCCTGGGCGATGAGTGCGGCGTCCAGTTCGGGCTGCTTGATCTCTTGGATGTTGAGCGAGATCTTGTTCTTCTGACCGGTGATCTTCTCCAAGTCCTTCTTCAGGCGCTCGGCCTCGGCACCGCGTCGACCGATGACGATGCCCGGACGAGCCGTGTGGATGTCCACGCGGATGCGGTCCGAGTTGCGCTCGATCTCGATGCGGCTGACCGCGGCGCTCTCGAGCTGCTTGGTCAGGTAGTCGCGTATCTTCCAGTCCTCGACGACGAGTTCCTTGTAGCCGCGCTCCTTGAACCAACGCGACTTCCAGTCCGTCGTGATCCCGAGTCGGAAACCGTAGGGGTTTACCTTCTGACCCATTACTTCGTCTCCTCAGTCGTGTCGTTCGAATCTGTGTCGTCGCCTGGTTTATCCGTGTCGTCAACCAGGTCCTCGACCGGCGTGTCGACGGTGTCGAACTCCATGACGTCGGTCTCGTCGGCGACGTCATTCTCCGCGGCTTCATCGCCTTCGAGGACGTCGAGGTCGGTCAAGTCCTCGACCGGCGTGTCGACGGTGTCGAACTCCATGACGTCGGTCTCGTCGGCGACCTCGTCGTTCCAGGCCTCGGCATTGGCGTCGGCCTCGATCGCTTCGTTCTCGGCGGCTTCGGCAGCCGCGGTCTCGCGCTTGTTGAGACTCGCCTGCTGGTCGGCGCGACGACGCGACGACGCGACTCGTCGGGTGCGCGACACCGCGGCCTGAGCGCTACGCGCGTTGCGCAACGTCTCGAGACGCTCGTCATCGAGTCGCGACACGATGATCGTGATGTGACAGGAACGCTTGCGGATCTTGCCGGCGCGTCCGCGCGCGCGAGGGGTGAAGCGCTTCATCGTGATGCCCTCGTCGGCGTAGGCGGCCGAGACGAACAGTTCGTCGGCCTGCATCGCGTCGTTGGTGACGGCGTTGGCGACGGCCGAGGCGAGCACCTTGGCGATCACGTCAGCGGCCTCGCGATTGGTGCCGGTCAGGATCTCTTGCGCGGTGGTGACGTCCTCGCCACGGATGAGGTTCAACACGACGCGAGCCTTGCTCGCGGACATGTGGTAGCCGCGCAGCGTGGCGCGGGTGCCGGGACGTTCGTTCAACTTGGGACCGGTCATTAGCGCTTACCCGTCTTTTCCTGGCCGGCGTGGAATCGGAAGGTGCGCGTCGGCGCGAACTCACCCAGCTTGTGACCGACCATGGATTCGTTCACGAAGACCGGGACGTGACGACGTCCGTCGTGGACGGCGAAGGTGTGCCCGACCATGTCGGGGATCACCGTCGAACGACGGCTCCAGGTCTTGATGACCTTCTTCTCGTTGGCCGCGTTCATCGCGTCGACCTTCTTCAAGAGGTGGGCATCGATGAACGGACCCTTTTTGAGACTTCGTGACATTCTCTACCTACCTCCGCGCGCCGCGTCCACGGCGACGACGAATAATTAACTTGTCCGATGCCTTCGGCAAGCGCGTACGACCTTCGGGTTGACCCCATGGCGAGACGGGATGACGTCCACCGGACGTCTTGCCTTCGCCACCACCGAGTGGGTGGTCGACCGGGTTCATGGCCACACCGCGGGTCTGGGGGCGGATGCCCTTCCAGCGATTACGTCCCGCCTTACCGATCGAGGTGAGTTCGTGTTCGGAGTTGCCGACGATGCCGAGCGTGGCGCGACAGTCGATGGGCACACGGCGCATCTCGGTGGACGGCAGACGAAGGGTGGCGTAGGCGCCTTCTTTGGCGACGATCTGGACACCCATGCCGGCACTGCGCGCCATCTTGCCGCCGCCGCCGGGACGAAGCTCGACGTTGTGCACGGTGGAGCCGGTCGGGATGAATCGCATCGGCAACGAGTTACCGGTGCGGATGTCGGCCTTGGGACCGGATTCGACCATGTCGTCGACCTTGAGTCCGTTCGGCGCGAGGATGTAGCGCTTCTCGCCGTCCACGTAGTGCAACAGCGCGATGCGACAGGTCCGGTTCGGGTCGTATTCAATGGCCGCGACGCGCGCCGGGACGGCGTCCTTGTTGCGTTTGAAGTCGATGATGCGGTACTGCTGCTTGTGACCACCACCGCGGTGACGCGAGGTCTTGCGACCGTAGTTGTTACGACCACCGGTCTTGGGCTTGGAATCCAGCAGCGACTTCTCGGGCAGGGTCTTGGTGATGTCGGCGAAGTCCGAGACCGTCTGGAAGCGGCGACCGGGGCTCGTTGGTTTGCGTTGACGTAGCGCCATGGCAGTCCTTAGTTCTCGAAGAGGTTGATCGTGTCACCGGCTCGCAGGGTGACGATGGCCCGCTTCGTGCCGGGGCGCATGCCCACGACACCGGTGCGACGATTGCGCGTCGACTTACCCTTGCGGTTGAGAGTGTTGACGTTGGTGACCTTGACGTTGAAGGTCCGCTCGACGGCGTTGCGCACGTCGACCTTGGTCGAACGCGGATCGACGACGAAGACGTAGGTGCCCTTATCCATCATGGCGTAGGTCTTCTCCGAGACGACCGGGCGGATCAGGACGCTCATGGCATCGCGCATCAGCTGTTCTCCTTTAAGGTCGGCAACGTCTCGTCGGTGAAGAGGATCCAGTCGCAGTCGAGGACGTCATAGGCGTTGACCTCGCCGGCGTCGATCGTCTTTACGTTCGTCAGGTTCCGGAACGAGCGCAGTGCCGTCGCGTCGTCACTGCCTAAGACCACCAGGATCTTGCCGTCGAGACCGAGGGACTCCAAGGCGGTGATGGCGTCTTTCGTCCTGGGTGTCTCCCACGTGGTGAAACTGTCGACGATCGCGACGCGCTCTAGGGCCGCGCGGTCCGAGAGAGCCGAATTGAGAGCGAGACGAATCATCTTCTTGGGCGTCTTCTGGTCGTACTTGCGCGGCTTGGGCCCCAGGGCGATACCACCACCCGGGTACTGCGGCGCGCGGATGGTTCCCTGACGAGCGCCACCGGTGCCCTTTTGGTTGAACGGCTTCCTGCCACCACCGCGAACCTCTTTGCGGGTCTTGGTCGACTGCGTGCCCGAACGCTTGGCGGCGAGCTGCGCTTTGATCACCTGGTGAAGTACGGCCATGTTGGCCTCGATGCCGAAGATCGTCGGCTCGAGCGCGACCTTGCCGAGTTCGGTGCCGTCAAGGGACCTGCGCGTCACTGAACGCTTGGCCGGCTCGGGTCGTTCCTTCTTGATCGGACCACGAAGGGTAAAGACGTCGGTCATCGCGTGCCTCCGGCCTTCATCGGGTTCTTCACCGACGTACGCAGCACCACGGTGCCGCCGCGCGGGCCGGGGACCGCACCCTTGACGAGCACCAAGTGGCGCTCGATGTCGACGGAGATCACCTCGAGATTCGTCGTCGTGACCTGTCCGCCACCCATGCGACCGGCCATCTTGGTTCCTTTGAAGACTCGCCCGGGTGTGGCGCAGGCGCCGATCGAACCGGGAGCGCGGTGGTGCTTGTGGTTACCGTGCGCGCCGCCTTGACCCGAGAAGTTGTGGCGCTTCATGCTACCGGCGAATCCCTTGCCCTTGGCGACGGCCGTGGCGTCGATCATCTCGCCCTTTTCGAAGGCGTCGGCGAGGATCTCCTGGCCGACTTCGTAACCGGAGACGTCATCGAGGCGCAACTCGACGAGTTTCTTGCCGGGCGTGACGCCGGCCTTTTCGAAGTGGCCGAGTTCGGGTTTGGAAAGTGTGGAAAGGCGACGGGTTCCCCACGTCACCTGGACGGCTGAGTAGCCCTCTTTCTCAGGTGTCTTCACCTGGACGATGCGAGCGGGGCTGACGCGAACCACCGTCACCGGGATGGCCCGGTTCTGGGCGTCCCAGACCTGGGTCATGCCCACCTTCTCGCCGACGATCGCTTTGGTCGCCACGTGTGCCTCTTCTCTTCCTCTGCGCGTCGGTTGCCGACACACAGACGCTCCGCCGGGTAACTAAACCCGAACGGAGCGCTCGACTGGTTTGGTTCAGCGTTCCCCAAAGGGCAACTGAACACTTCTTTTTTCCTCCCCGAACCGCTTTGTGGGGGCTATTAACCGTACACCATCGAGGCCCGAGCGCGCAAAGGCGCGCGGGCTCAACGGAATCAGACTTGGCGGATCTTGATCTCGATGTCGACGCCCGCCGGGAGGTCGAGTCGCTGGAGCGAGTCGACGGTCTTGGCGGTGTGGTCCACGATGTCCAAAAGACGCTTGTGCACGCGCATTTCGAAGTGCTCGCGACTGTCTTTATGCTTGTGGGGTCCACGAACGACCGTGTAGCGGTGCTTCTCGGTGGGCAGTGGCACGGGACCCTGCACCCTCGCGTTCGTACGCTCGACCGTCTGGACGATCTTCGCGGTGGACTGGTCCAAGACGCCGTGGTCGAAGGCCTTCAGCCGGATGCGAATCATTTGTCGGTTGTCGGCCATGACCTAGCTACTTCAGGATCTTGACGACGCGACCGGAACCGACCGTTCGGCCACCCTCGCGGATGGAGAAGGTGAGGCCCTCGTCCATGGCGATCGGCTTACCCAAGGTCACGGTCATCTCGGTGTTGTCCCCGGGCATGACCATCTCGGTGCCCGAGGGCAACTCAATAGTGCCGGTGACGTCAGTCGTGCGGAAATAGAACTGCGGACGGTAGTTGGCGAAGAACGGCTTGTGACGGCCGCCCTCTTCCTTGGTCAAAACGTAGACCGAAGCCTCGAAGTTGGTGTGGGGCGTGATGGTTCCGGGCTTGCACAGCACCTGGCCGCGCTCGACCTCTTCCTTCTTCGTTCCTCGCAAGAGTGCGCCGAGGTTGTCGCCGGCCTGACCCTGGTCGAGGAGCTTGCGGAACATCTCGATGCCCGTCACGACGGTCTTGGTCGTCGGGCGTAGCCCCACGATCTCGACTTCGTCGCCGACCTTCACGACGCCCTGCTCGACCTTGCCGGTGACGACGGTGCCACGGCCGGTAATGGACATGACGTCTTCGATCGACATGAGGAACGGCTTCTCGGTCGCGCGTACGGGCTCGGGGATCCACGTGTCCACGGCGTCCATCAGTTCCATGACCTGGTCGCCAGCGGCTTCGTCGCCCTCGAGGGCCTTCAGGGCCGAGACACGCACGATTGGGGTGTCGTCGCCAGGGAAGCCGTAGCTGGTGAGGAGCTCACGGATCTCCATCTCGACGAGCTCGAGGAGCTCTTCGTCGTCGACCTGGTCGACCTTGTTGAGGGCGACCACGATGTAGGGCACGCCGACCTGGCGCGCGAGCAACACGTGCTCGCGGGTCTGGGGCATGGGGCCGTCGGTCGCCGCGACGACGAGGATGGCCCCGTCGACCTGGGCGGCGCCGGTGATCATGTTCTTGATGTAGTCGGCGTGACCGGGCATGTCCACGTGGGCGTAGTGACGGTTCGCCGTCTCGTATTCCACGTGGGCAATGGAGATCGTGATGCCGCGCTGCTTCTCTTCGGGCGCCTTGTCGATCTGGTCGAAGGGCGTGAAGGACGTGCCGGGCAGGCGGGTGGAGAGGACCTTGGTGATGGCCGCGGTGAGGGTGGTCTTGCCGTGGTCGATGTGGCCCATCGTGCCGACGTTTACGTGCGGCTTAGTGCGCTCGAACTTCTTCTTTGCCATTGTCGGGGACTAACTTTCTGTCTAACGACGTCTTCCCTTGAAGCCGTCTTGTTTGTTTCGGTCCGCCCCGACTACGGTTTGGACCTTGTTTTCGCTGGTCACCCAGCTTCTTACGCGCCAGTGGCCTTGGCCACGATCTCCTTCGAGATCGCGTCAGGTACTTCAGCGTAATTACTGAACTGCATGGTGTACGTCGCGCGCCCTTGAGTGCGAGAACGCAGGTCAGTAGCGTAGCCGAACATGTCGGCCAGTGGCACAAGTGCTCTAATCGCTTGGCTATTGCCGTTCTGCTCCATGCCTTCGACGCGACCGCGACGAGAGGACAGGTCGCCGATGACGTCGCCCATGTAGTCCTCGGGCGTCACCACTTCAACGGCCATGATCGGCTCGAGCAGCACCGGACTCGCGAGGCGCGCAGCCTTCTTCACGGCGATCGAACCGGCGATCTTGAAGGCCATCTCCGAGGAGTCGACGTCGTGGTACGAACCATAGGTGAGGCGAACGCGCACGTCGACGACCGGATAGCCCGCGAGCACGCCCGAGGTGAGGGCCTCGGTGATGCCCTGGTTGACCGGCTGGATGTACTCCTTGGGGATGACTCCACCCGTGATCTCGTCGACGAACTCGTATCCCCCGCCGGGACCCGTGGGCTCGAGCGTGATGACGACGTGGCCGTACTGACCCCGACCACCGGTCTGGCGTACGTACTTCTCTTCGACTTTCGTGACCGTCTTTCGAACGGTCTCGCGGTAGGCCACCTGGGGCTTGCCCACGTTGGCGTCCACGGCGAACTCACGCTGCATGCGGTCGACCAGCACCTCTAGGTGCAGTTCGCCCATTCCCGAGATGACGGTCTGGCCGGTCTCTTCGTCGGTGCGCACCCGGAACGTCGGGTCCTCTTCGGAGAGTGAGTACAGTGCTCGGCCGAGTTTGTCCTGGTCGGCCTTGGTCTTGGGCTCGACGGCGACGTGGATGACCGGTTCGGGAAAGACGAGTGCCTCGAGTTGAATCGGCTGGTCGATCGATGACAGGGTGTCCCCGGTCGTCACTTGCTTGAGGCCGACGGCCGCCACGATGTCGCCGGTGCGGATGGTGTCGAGGTCCTCGCGGTTGTTGGCGTGCATGAGAAGCAGTCGTCCGAGGCGCTCCTTCTTCATGCCCTTGGTGGTGTTGACGACGGTGTCGCCCTTTTCCAAGGTGCCGGAATAGACGCGCAGGTAGGTGAGCTTGCCGACGTAGGGGTCGGTCTGGACCTTGAAGGCCAGCGCGGCGAAGGGCTCGTCGTCCGAGGGCTTTCGCTCGATGACTTCGTCCTTCCCGGGCTTGGTGCCCTGGGTCGGTGGAAGGTCGATCGGTGACGGCAAGAAGTCGACCACCGCGTCGAGCATGGGCTGAACACCCTTGTTCTTGAAGGCTGAGCCGTTGAGGATCGGCACGCACAGACCCTCCAGCGTTCCATGACGCAGCGCCGCGCGGATGTCCTCGACGGCGACGTCGTGACCCTCGAGGACCTTTTCCATGAGGTGGTCGTCAAAGGTGGTGAGGAGGTCGAGCAGCTTGACGTGGTACTCGCCAGCCTGTTCCTTGTATTCGTCAGGGATCTCGATGACTTCGACGCGCTCGCCGTGCTCGTCGTGGTGGATCGTCGCGGTCATCGAGCAGATGTCGATGATGCCGAGATAGCCACCCTCAGAACCGATGGGGAGTTGGATGACGGCCGGGACGCAGTCCAGGCGGTCTTCGATCATGTCGACGCAGCGGAAGAAGTCCGCACCGATGCGGTCCATCTTGTTGACGAAGCAGATGCGCGGCACGTTGTACTTGTTGGCTTGGCGCCAGACCGTCTCGGTCTGGGGCTCGACACCAGCAACGGCGTCAAAGACCGCGACGGCACCGTCCAACACACGCAAGGAGCGCTCTACCTCGACGGTGAAGTCAACGTGGCCCGGCGTGTCGATGATGTTGATGCGGTGGCCGTTCCAGTAGGCGGTCGTGGCGGCCGAGGTGATGGTGATGCCACGCTCTTGTTCTTGGACCATCCAGTCCATCGTGGCGCCGCCGTCGTGGACCTCACCGATCTTGTAGTTCTTGCCGGTGTAAAAAAGGATGCGTTCGGTCGTGGTCGTCTTGCCGGCGTCAATGTGCGCCATGATCCCAATATTGCGGACCTTGTCCAGGGCGATATCGCGAGCGGTCATTTCTAGAGCTTTCTTTGGTTACCAGCGGTAGTGCGCGAAGGCCTTGTTGGACTCGGCCATCTTGGCCACGTCCTCACGACGCTTCACTGCAGCACCGACACCGTTACTCGCATCAATGATTTCATTGGCGAGCCGCTCGGCCATGGTCTTTTCGCGGCGCTTCTGCGCGAAATCCGTCAACCAGCGGATAGCCAGTGTAGTGGCACGACGGGGTCGAACCTCCATCGGCACCTGGTAGGTGGTACCACCGACGCGGCGGCTCTTTACTTCCAACTCGGGTCGAACGTTCTCCAGGGCGCGCTTCAGCGTCGCGACGGGATCGGTGCCGGTCTTTTGCTCGACTTGTTCCAGAGCGGTGTAGACAATGCGCTCGGCGATGGTGCGCTTGCCGCGCTCCAAGATCTTGTTGGTCAGCTGGGTGACCAGGACCGACTTGTAGATCGGGTCGACCGGTACGTCGCGACGAAGGGCGGGACCTTTACGAGGCATTGCTTACTTCTCCCTCTTGGCGCCGTAGCGACTACGGGCCTGCTTGCGGTCGCGCACACCCGAGGTGTCGAGCGCGCCGCGGATGATCTTGTAGCGCACACCAGGGAGGTCCTTCACACGGCCGCCACGCACGAGCACTATCGAGTGCTCCTGGAGGTTGTGGCCGACGCCGGGTATGTAGGCCGTCACTTCGACGCCCGAGGTGAGACGCACCCGCGCGACCTTGCGAAGCGCCGAGTTCGGCTTCTTCGGGGTTACCGTGTGGACGCGGGTGCACACACCACGACGCTGCGGGGCCCCCTTCAGGGCCGGCGTCTTGGTCTTGGAAACCTTGTCCTGTCGACCCTTTCGGACCAACTGTGCGATTGTGGGCACGCGGAACCTCTTCTAGTTGAACATCGTTGTTGGAGCACGCCGAAGTCTCGGCGCGCGGACTATCAATCCTAGGACAAAACACGGTCGAACGGCAAGCCGGGCTTGGATCCGGTCCGGACGCTGAGCGAGAGGACGCGCACGAGCCGCGTCCGTCTCAGGCGTTGAGCAGTTTCCAGTTCCCTTCGGAGATGACCTCAACGGTGCCGTCGACCACTTTGATGGCGGTTTCGTCATCGACCACGTAGCACGGAATCGACATGCCGGCGGCCCACCTCTCGGCGTCGGCCATGGTGTTCTCCGGCAAGGCTGGGTGATCCACGTGTGGGAACATCGCAAAATCGACGACGCCGAGCGTCGTGTCGCTCCCGCCGAGTACCGGCCAACTCATGAAGTCCACGCCGATGTTCGGTGCCATCACCAAACTGCCAGCGCTGAGACCCATCCAGACCTTGTCCTCCAGCTTCGGGAATAGGTCCGCCAAGCCAGATTCGCGAATCCAGTACGACAAATAAATCGGATCACCGCCGTTGACGAGCAGGATGTCGCTCTCGAGGACGAAAGGCTCCCAGTAGTCCCTGGGGAGGGTGGGCAACGTGCTCAACTCCAGCACGCCGAGGGATTTCCAACCCAGTTCGGTCATGGGTGTCGTGGCCACGCCGTGGATGAACCTATAGGCGCCAAACCACCCGCCCTTGTGGCCGTAGCTCGCGGTCGGGATGCACAGTGCGTTCGCCTCTGCGATCGGTTTGCCGAGCAGGTCGACCAGCGCGTTGTGGATGCTCTGGTTCTTGACGCCGGCCGACGTGAGGAGAAGTTTCATCGTGGAGATGCTACCGAGGGCGCCCGCGAGATTCAAAAATTCGACCGACCCGCCAGAGCCCGGAGGCTCTGGCGGTCGAACGTTAGATCGCGCGGTTGCCCAACTCGTCTTCGGGGTTGGACGCTTCGTTCTCCGGCAGGGCGGACTCGTCGTAGGTGGCGGTCCCGATGTTCTGGAATGCCGACAGGTCGGCGCTGAACGAGGAGTCGTCACCGGAGAGCTCGCCGAGCAGGCTCGCGAGGTCGAGGTCATCGTCGCTGACCTGCGCCCAGGCGGGCAGCAGTTCGGCGTCGGGCATGTCGAGGCGAAGTTCGCGCTGGTTGTAGTACTCCAGACCCGAACCGGCCGGGATGAGCTTGCCGATGATGATGTTCTCTTTCAGCCCGACCAGGTGGTCGCGCTTGCCCTCGATGGCCGCTTCGGTGAGTACCCTCGTCGTCTCTTGGAAGGAGGCGGCGGAGAGCCACGAGTCCGTGGCGAGTGAGGCCTTGGTGATACCCATCAACTGGGCACGACCGTCGGCCGCTTCCTTGCCCTCGGCCTCGACGGCGTCGTTGGTGTCGTTGAAGAGCTTCACGTCGACCATCGCACCGGGCAGCCACGGGGACTCACCGGCGTCAACGATCTGGACGCGTCGCGTCATCTGACGAACGATCAACTCGATGTGCTTGTCGTGGATCGACACACCCTGGTCGCGGTAGACGTTCTGGACCTCTTCGACCAGGTACTGCTGGGTCTCACGAGTTCCGCGGAACTTCATCATCAACTTCGGGTCCAATGGACCGTCGTGCAACGGTGTGCCGACCTCGATCTCTTGGCCGTCCTCGACGAGCAGGTGGCGCGCGATCGAGATCGACTCCTCCTGGACCTCGCCGTCGTTACCGACCACGGTGACCTTGCGTTCGCGGCCGATCAACTCCACGCGCACGACGCCGGAGAACTCCGCGACCTTGGCGGCGCCCTTCGGTGTACGGGCCTCGAAGAGCTCGACGACGCGCGGCAGGCCGTGCGTGATGTCGCTCTCGGTCACACCACCGGAGTGGAAGGTACGCATGGTGAGCTGCGTGCCGGGCTCTCCGATGGACTGAGCGGCGATGACGCCGACGGCCTCACCGAGCTCGACCAACTGGTGCGTCGCGAGCGACAGACCGTAGCAGTAGGCGCAGACGCCTTGCACGGCGTCACAGGTCAACGTCGTGCGAACACGAACGCGGTCGACGGCCGGGTCTTCACGAAGCACTTCGACGTCGTCGACCATCAACATGGTGCCGGTCGCGATCGTCGTGCCGTCAGACAGCGTGACGTCCTCAGCCAAGACGCGACCCCAGAGTTTGGTCTCTAAGTGCGCGCGCTGACCACGGGTGTCGGGCGTGACGTGTTCGATCCACATGCCGCGCTGCGTGCCGCAGTCGAACTCCTTGACGATGAGCTCTTGGGCGACGTCGACCAGTCGACGGGTCAGGTAGCCCGAGTCCGCGGTGCGAAGCGCCGTGTCACCCAGGCCCTTGCGGGTGCCGTGGGTCGAGATGAAGTACTCGAGGACCGAGAGGCCTTCACGAAAGGACGACTTGATCGGACGAGGGATCATCTCACCGCGCGGGTTGGACACGAGGCCCTTCATGGCGGCGATCTGACGGATCTGCTGGCTGTTACCACGAGCTCCGGAATCGACCATCATGCGAATCGGGTTGTCGAACGTCGCGTTCATGGCGCGGTCAGTGGCGTCACCGACCTCCTTGTTCGCGTTCGTCCAGATCTCGATCTCCTGCTGGCGACGCTCGTCGTCGACGATGACGCCTCGGCGGTAGTTGGTCTCGACCTTGGCGGCCTGCTCCTCGTACTTGTTCAGGATCGCGGCCTTCTCCGACGTCGTGACGACGTCATCAATGGAGATGGTGAGACCCGAACGCGTGGCGTAGCGGAAGCCCAGCGCCTTGATGGCGTCCAGGGACTCGGCGACCTCTTGGCGACTGAAGCCACCGGAGATCTCCTCGACGATCGTGCCGATCGGCGTGGCGTTCTTACCGATGAGTTCATTCACGTAGCGGAAGCTGAACGGCAACGCCTCGTTGAAGAAGACTCGTCCGGGTGTCGTGACCAGTGAACGGCTCGCGCCATTCACTTCGACGCCGGCCGCTTCTAGGCGCGCGTCAAGCGACGATCCTTCGAGCGGTCGGATCTGGATGGGCGTGCGGATACCGATCGTCTTGTCGCCCAACGCGTTTTCGATCTCGTACACGTGACGAAAGACGGGCGGGTTCGCGCGTTCCTCGTCGGCCGGCAACGTCAAGTAGTACGCACCGAAGACCATGTCCTGGGCGGGCTCGGTGATCGGACGACCGGTGGCGGGCGTGAAGATGTTGTTCGTCGAGAGCATCAAGATCCGAGCCTCGGCCTGAGCTTCGGCCGAGAGCGGCACGTGCACGGCCATCTGGTCACCGTCGAAGTCAGCGTTGAACGCCTTACAGACCAACGGGTGGATCTGGATGGCCTTGCCATCGACCAGTACTGGCTCGAAGGCCTGGATACCCAAGCGGTGAAGTGTCGGTGCACGGTTGAGCAACACCGGGTGTTCGCGGATGACCTCTTCGAGGACATCCCACACCACGGCCTTGCGACGTTCCACCATGCGCTTGGCGCTCTTGATGTTCTGAGCCATCTGCGTCTCTATCAAGCGCTTCATGACGAAGGGCTTGAAGAGTTCCAACGCCATCATCTTGGGCAGGCCGCACTGGTGCAGCTTCAACTGCGGACCGACGACGATGACCGATCGGCCCGAGTAGTCGACGCGCTTACCGAGCAGGTTCTGACGGAACCGGCCCTGCTTACCCTTCAACATGTCCGAGAGACTCTTGAGCGGTCGGCCAGATTGGCCGGCGACCGGACGTCCACGACGGCCATTGTCGAACAAAGCGTCGACGGCCTCTTGGAGCATGCGCTTCTCGTTGTTGACGATGATGTCCGGAGCACCGAGATCGAGCAGACGCTTGAGTCGGTTGTTGCGGTTGATCACGCGACGGTAGAGGTCGTTCAAGTCCGAGGTCGCGAAGCGTCCACCGTCGAGCTGCACCATCGGGCGCAGGTCCGGCGGGATGACCGGCACGGCCTCCAAGATCATGGCGCGCGGGTCATTCAGTCGTCGACCTTGGTCGTCACGTCGGTTGAAGGACTGCACGATGGCGAGTCGCTTCAAGAACTTGGCGTGGCGCTGAGCGCTGAGGGGCTTGCGACCGTCCTTGGCGTCGATCATCTCGCGCATGACCTTTTCCTCTTGGTCGAGGTCCATGCGGTCGATCAGCTGCAGGATCGCGTCGGCGCCCATGCCGCCTTCGAAGTAGTCGCCGTAGCGGAACTCCATCTCGCGATAGAGCACTTCGTCTTCGATGATCTGGCGCGAGTGGAGTCCCTCAAACGTGTCGAAGGCCTGCTTGGCCAACTCACGCTCTTCGGCGAAGCGCGAACGCACGCCGTCGAGTTCCTTCTCGGTGCCGCGTTGCAAGGCGCGAAGCTCGGACTCCTTGGCGCCGTCGCTTTCCAACTTGACGGCGCGGGCCTCGATCTCCTTCAACTTGTTGTCGAGCGCCTTCACTTCGCGTTCGGCGATCTCGACGATCTCTTCGGCCAGTCCTTGACGCAGTTCGGCCAGGTCGTCGTGACGCTTGTCGACGTCGACGAAGGTGACCATGTGGGCGGCGAAGTAGATGACTTTCTCGAGCTGCTTGGCCTTCAGTTCTTCTTTCGGCGCGGTACCCATGAGCAGGTACGCCAACCACGAACGAGTACCACGCAGGTACCAGATGTGCACGACCGGCGCCGAGAGCGCGATGTGGCCCATGCGGTCGCGACGGACCTTGTCACTAGTGACTTCAACGCCACAGCGCTCGCAGACGATCCCCTTGAAACGTACGCGCTTGTACTTGCCGCACGCGCACTCCCAGGCCTTTTGGGGCCCGAAGATCTTCTCGCAGAACAACCCGTCCTTTTCCGGACGAAGCGTTCGGTAGTTGATCGTCTCGGGCTTCTTCACTTCACCCGAGGACCAACTGCGGATGTTCTGGGCCGTGGCGAGTCCAATGCTCAGTTCGTCGAACTGGTTGACGTCTAACGGGCTCATGACAACTTCCTTTCGGCGGCGCGCCGAGCGTCTTCTTCATCCGAACCGCGCTCCGGTCGACTGATGTCGATACCGAGTTCACGGGTGACGGAGAAGAAGTCCTCTTCGGTGTCGGCCAGGTCCACGTGGGCCCCGACCTTGTCGCGCACTTCTACGTTCAAACAGAGTGATTGCATTTCCTTGATGAGAACCTTGAAGGACTCGGGGATACCCGGCTCCGGCAGGTTCTGGCCCTTCACGATCGCCTCGTAGGCGCGCTCGCGGCCCTTCATGTCGTCGGACTTGACGGTGAGGAGTTCCTGGAGGGCGTACGCCGCGCCGTAGGCCTCGAGGGCCCAGACTTCCATCTCGCCGAATCGCTGACCACCGAACTGCGCCTTGCCACCCAGTGGCTGGGCAGTGATCATCGAGTACGGGCCGGTCGAACGGGCGTGGATCTTGTCGTCGACCATGTGGGCCAACTTCAAGATGTAGGCGTAGCCGACAGAGATCGGACTGTCGTAGACCTCACCGGTGCGACCGTTGTACAGGGTGACCTTGCCGTCGTTGTCCCCGGCGAGCAGTCGCTTGCCGTTTTGACCGTCGACGTTGAGTGTCGCGAAGGTCTGTTGGATCGTCGGCTTGTCCTTGGCGCGTTCGGTCTCGTCCCAGTGCGCGCCGTCGAAGGACGGGGTGGCGACGTAGACGGCCGGCTCGGTGCGCGGACGGGTCTTGCGATACGGACGCGTGGCCGGGTCGGCCTGGTCAGTGTGACCGGAAGTGCCGACGGTCGAATTGACCTCGATACCCGCCCAGCCGTGTCGCGCCGCGTAGCCCAAGTGGCTCTCCAGTACCTGACCGACGTTCATTCGGCTCGGGACACCCAGCGGGCTCAAGATGATGTCCACCGGCGTGCCGTCGGACATGAAGGGCATGTCCTCTTCGGGCAGGATCTTGGAGATGACGCCCTTGTTGCCGTGGCGTCCGGCGAGCTTGTCGCCCTCGGAGATCTTTCGCTTCTGAGCGACGTAGACCTTCACCAGTTGATTGACGCCGGGCTGCATCTCGTGGTCTTCGTCACGGCTGTAGACCTTGACGTCAATGACCTTGCCGGACTCACCGTGGGGAACCTTCAGTGAGGTGTCGCGCACTTCGCGCGCCTTCTCACCGAAGATGGCGCGAAGAAGTCGCTCTTCGGGTGACTGCTCGGTCTCACCCTTGGGCGTGACCTTGCCCACCAGGATGTCGCCGGGCTCGACTTCGGCGCCGATGCGCACGATGCCGAGGTCGTCCAAGTCCGCCAAGATGTCGTCGGGCAGGTTCGGGATGTCGCGCGTGATCTCCTCGGCACCGAGTTTGGTGTCGCGAGCGTCGATCTCGTACTCCTTCACGTGGATCGACGTGAGCACGTCGTCGCGAACGAGACGCTCGTTCAAGATGATCGCGTCTTCGTAGTTGTAGCCCTCCCACGGCATGTAGGCGACGAGCAAGTTCTTGCCGAGCGCCAGCTCGCCGTTGAACGTGCTCGTGCCGTCGGCCAAGAGGTCGCCCTCGGCGACCGTCTCGCCACCGAAGACCAACGGCTTCTGGTTGATCGACGTGTCCTGGTTGGAACGGCGGAACTTGTTGAGGTTGTACTGCTTCTTGCCGAGCGCCTTGCCGTAACGGTCGCTGACGTCCTTGTCGTACTCGACGACGATGCGGTCGCCGGACACCAGCTTCACGACGCCGTCGCCTTCGGCGATGAGCACGTCACCAGAGTCCAGAGCGGCGCGCGCTTCCATACCGGTGCCAACGAAAGGGGCCTCGGGCATGATGAGCGGGACGGCCTGCTTCTGCATGTTGGCGCCCATGAGTGCGCGCTGGGCGTCGTCGTGCTCGACGAAGGGGATGAGCGACGTCGCGACCGAGATGATCTGCTTGGTCGACACGTCCATCAACTCGACTTCGTCGGGCTTGACGAAGTCGATCTCCGACGTCGTCGAGGACGACTTGTTCGACGAACCGACGCGAAGACCGGTGCCGACGGGTCCACGACGCACGAGCACGCGCTCGGCGCGGATAACGCCCTTGTCGTCGACTTCGGTGTTCGCTTGGGCGATGACGAAACGCTCTTCTTCGTCGGCGGTGAAGTACTTGATTTCACCGGTGACCTTGCCCGAGGTGACGACGCGGTACGGCGTCTCGATGAAGCCGTACTCGTTGATGCGTGCGTAGTTCGCCAGGTATCCGATGAGTCCGACGTTCGGACCTTCGGGCGTCTCGATCGGACACATGCGTCCGTAGTGCGACGAGTGGACGTCGCGGACTTCGAGTCCGGCGCGCTCCCGCGAAAGACCGCCTGGTCCCAGCGCCGAGAGACGACGCTTGTGGGTCAGACCGGACAGTGGGTTGTTCTGGTCCATGAACTGGCTGAGCTGGGAGGTCGCGAAGAATTCCTTGATCGCCGACATCACCGGACGGATGTTGATGAGTGTCTGAGGTGCGATCGCCTCGACGTCCTGGGTGTTCATGCGCTCGCGCACGACACGCTCCATGCGTGAAAGACCGGTGCGCAACGCGTTCTGGATCAGTTCGCCGACGCTACGGATTCGACGGTTGGCGAAGTGGTCCTGGTCGTCGATGTGGTACGTGGTCTCCTTGGCGGTGCGGTCACGCGCCAGGTTCAACAGGTACGTCGCGGTCGCCAAGACTTCAGCCTTGGAGAGCACGTGCATCGAAACGTTCGGTCGCTCCAAGAGGTCGCCGAAGAGTTCGACGTTCTTCGCGACTTCTTCGCCGAGCTTACGGTCGAGCTTGTAGCGGCCCACGCGGCTGAGGTCGTAGCGCTTCTCTGAAAAGAATGCACCTTCGAAGTACTGACGGGCCGCTTCGATGGTTTGCACTTCACCGGGACGCGCACGTCGGTAGATCTCCAGCCACGCGGTCTCTTGGCTGGCACGTAGGAAATTCTCGGGCGTGTCCTCGAGGTTGTACTTGTCCATGTGCTTGGCGATCTCGAGGTGCGCTTTCTTCCAGTCTGCGTGGAACTGGTCCTCTAAGAAGTCGAAGTGCGCGACGAACTTCTCGAAGAACGCTTCGTCCATGACGGTGTCGAGCGCGCGCAGCAACGTGAAGATCGAGATGCGACGCTTGCGAGCGATGCGCGCACCGGCGTTGGCCGCCTTGTTCTTCTTCTCTTCCAAGTCGACCTGCAGCCACTCACCGCGACTCGGGTGGATGGTGCCTTCGAAGGCGACCTTCTCATCCTTGCCCGGCTGGAACAGCACGCCCGGCGAACGCACGAGTTGCGAGACCACGACACGCTCGGTGCCGTTGATGATGAACGTGCCCTGCTCGGTCATGATCGGGAAGTCGCCCATGAAGACGGTCTGTTCTTTGATCTCGCCTGTTTCAGAGTTCAAGAAACGTGCGCGAACGAAAATAGGTTGCGAGTACGTCGTGGCGCGCTGACGACACTCTTCCACAGTGAACTTCGGCGGCGACTTCAAATCCGCGTCGTCGGGGTCGAACTCCAGTTCGAGCGACAGGCGACCCGTGAAGTCCGTGATCGGTGAGATGGCCTCGAAGGCTTCGCGCAGACCCTGTTTCATGAACAGGTCAAAACTGTCGCGCTGGATTTCGAGGAGGTTAGGCAAGGGGTGAGCTTCACCGAGTGCCGAGAAGTTAAATCGCTCTGGACTAGTGGACCGAGACGTCAACGGTCTATCCTCCGTGTAGGTGGGTGGTTATTGCTGGCATATGCCGGGAACACGTACAAAACGGCGTCAGGGGATGACAAAGTTAGGTGCAAGGACACGGTCTTACAACTCTAGCGGTTGCTTCAGGGTATGCGCAACTGGCGCTCCTCCTTTTGGAGACGCGCGGCCGTTAGAACGGTTGCGGTAACCCTAGGCAGGTTCTGGGTCGGGGTCAAGTACATCCCCCCAAGAAAAATGTCCCGGCCGACGCGTCGGCCGGGACACCTTCCGTAAAGCCTTCAATTACTTGACTTCTACCGTCGCGCCGGCGGCTTCAAGCGAAGCCTTGGCCTTGTCGGCGTCGGCCTTGGAAACCTTCTCCAGGACGGGCTTGGGGGCTCCGTCGACGAGGTCCTTCGCTTCCTTGAGTCCCAGGCTGGTGAGTGCGCGGACTTCCTTGATCACCTGGATCTTCTTGTCACCACCCGCGGTCAAGATGACGTCGTAGTCGCTCTTCTCCTCGGCAGCGGGTGCGTCAGCACCGGCTGCGCCGCCAGCGGCGACGGGTGCCGCCACTGCGGCCGGGGCCGCGGCGGTGACGCCGAACTTCTCTTCGAACTCTTTTAACAGTTCGCTCAGCTCGATGACGGAAAGCTCTGCGATGCCGTCAAGGATCTGCTCCTTGGTCAATGTCTTTGTAGCCATGGTGATTCCTCTCTCTTTCGTACTTCGTTGACTTGGTTATTCGGCCGGTTCGACCGGGGCGTCCTCAGCGGGCGCCTCGGTGGCTTCAGCTTCGGGTTCGGCCGCAGGGGCCTCACTTTCGGCGGGAACTTCAGCCTCGGGTTCGGTCCCGGAGGCCTCACTTTCGGCGGGAACTTCAGCCTCGGGGGCCACCTCTTCGACTGCGACCTCCGCGACGGGAGTCGCGTCGTCGTCGCTCGCTGCCGGGGCAGCTTCCTCGACCCCGGCCGGAGTCTCGGCGACCTCTTCAACCTTGTCGTCAGCCGGGGCGACGCCGCCCTTGCTCTCGATCAGGGCCGAAAGGCCGTAGGCGAGGTTCTGCGGGACGGCCTTCAAGAGACCGGCCATGGTGCGAAGCGGCGAGGCCAACAGACCGGCGATCTGGGCCAACAGGACGTCGCGGCTCGGCAGATCGGCCAGCGCGCTGAGGTCGGCCTTGGTGAGCGGCTTGCCGCCGACGACGCCACCCTTCACGATCAACTTCGGCGTCTCGCGCGCGAAGTCGCGAAGCGCCTTGGCGACGGCTGAGACGTCACCATCGACGAAGGCGATCGCCGTGGGGCCGACCAAGAACTCCGACAACGACTCCACGTCGGTGCCGGCGATAGCCCGGCGCACGAGCGTGTTCTTGAAGACCTTGTAGTCAGCGCCAAGAGTGCGCAGTTGACGACGAAGCGTCGAGATCTGGGCGACCGTGAGACCGCGATACTCGGTGACGACGGCGGTCGTGGAAGCCGCGATACGCGTCTTCACCTCGTCGATGGTGGCGACCTTGGCCGGCTGAACCTTGCTCATACTGCTCCTTCGCCGGATACCGCCCGGTTCGGGCCGGGACATCCAAGCGAACGAGTCTCAGCAGAGACTCGAACTCCTCGTCAGGCGGACCACTGGTCCTTATGGGTTTCCCCACCGGATGTCTTCGGCGTTCTTTCTAAATCTGTGGCACAGGTTTCGTGCGGCAATACATGGTAGTAGCGGGGCGACGTCTCGTCAAAACACTCAGGCCGAAACGGCCACTTCTTCCACGTCCTTGACGCGAGCGGGGTCGACTTTCACGCCGGGCCCCATGGTCGAAGAGACCGTGATGCTCAAGATGTAGCGGCCCTTGGCGCTGGCGGGTTTCACGCGCACCACTTCGTCGACGACCGCGCGGACGTTCTTCACCAGGTCGTCACGGCTGAAGCTGACCTTGCCGACGCGCAGTTGCACGTTGCCGATCTTGTCGGTGCGGTACTCGACGCGTCCGCCCTTGAACTCGGTGACGGCCTTGGCGACGTCCATCGTCACGGTCCCGGTCTTAGGGTTCGGCATCAGACCGCGCGGTCCCAGTACTCGACCAAGGCCACCGACCTGACCCATGAGGTCGGGGGTCGCGATGGCGACGTCGAAGTCGAGGAATCCCCCGGCGACCTTGGCGACGAGGTCCTCGGCCCCGACCTCGTCGGCTCCGGCGTCGCGAGCGGCCTGCGCTGCTTCGCCGGCGGCGAAGACCGCGACGCGGTTCGTCTTGCCGGTGCCCGCGGGCAGCGACAACGTGCCGCGCACGATCTGCTCGGCGCGTCGAGGGTCGACACCCAGTCGGATCGCCAGTTCGACGGTCTCGTCGAACTTCGCCGATGAGAGTGACTTCACTTTGTCGATGGCCTCGGTGACGCTGAGGAGTTCCTCGCGGTCGACCTGGGCCAGGGCGTTGCGGTAGTTCTTGCCGTGCTTCATGTCTCTCCTAGCTCGCGACCGAGATGCCCATCGAACGAGCGGTGCCAGCTACCTGGAGCTTCGCCATTTCGATGTCATCGGTGTTGAGGTCCTTCAGTTTGGTCTTGGCGATCTCTTCGATCTGGTCCATCGTCACCGAGGCGACGACTTCTCGTCCGGCGAGGTGCGCGCCCTTGGCGACACCCGCGGCCTGGCGCAACAGCACCGGCGTCGGCGGCGTCTTCAAGATGAACGAGAAGGAACGGTCGTCGTAGATCGTGATGTCGACCGGGATGACGGTGCCCTTCATCGACTCGGTCGCCGAGTTGTACTGCTTGCAGAACTCCATCGTCTGGATGCCGTAGGGCCCAAGGGCCGTACCGACCGGCGGGGCCGGCGTGGCGCTACCCGCATCGAGTTGGATCTTGACGACTGCGACAATCTTCTTGGCCATGGTTCTCTCCTTGGAGGGTCTAGAGCTTGGTGACCTGGGTGAAGTCGAGCTCCACCGGGGTCTCTCGTCCGAAAATGTCCACGAGCACCTTGACCTTCAACTGGTCCTCGTTGATCTCGGCCACGTGGCCCGAGAACGTGGCGAAGGGACCGGTCTTGATCTGGACGGTGTCGTTGACTTCGAATTCGTGGCTCGGCATCCGACGCTTGGTCGGGGCCAGTTCGACGCCTTCGACGTGGGGTCGGATGATGTTGTCGACCTCGCGGCGGGTGAGGGCCGTTGGGCGGGTCTTTTCGGCCCCGACGAAACCGGTGACGCCAGGGGTCGAACCGATCACGTAGAAGATCTCGGGGTCCGGCTCGCAGCGGATCAGCAGGTAGCTCGGAAACATGCGCTTGGAAACGGTGACCTTTTTGCCGGACTTGAATTCGGTGACGTCTTCTTCGGGCAGGTAGATCTCGTAGATCTGGTCCTCGAGCTCGCGGCTCTTGATGATGTTGTGCAGCGCGCCGATCACCTTTTGCTCGTGGCCGGCGAAGGTGTGGACGATGTACCAACGACCGGGTCGGTCATAGGCGCTCTCGGCGACGGGCTCTTCGAAATCCTCTTCGAGGATGGTGACGTCAAGGATCTCTCCGTCGGGGGCGGTGTCGTGATCGTTCGTGGGGGTCTCAATATCGCTCATAGTCGCCTTACTTCTGGAAGAGGAACGTGACGAACTTGGAGAAGCCGTAGCCAAGTCCGAAGATGAGCGAGGTCATGAATACGAGAACGCAGAACACGATGATCGTGTAGTTGATGACCTCAGGACGGGTGGGCCAGGAGACTTGGCGCATCTCTTCACGGATCTCGCGGAAGAACTGGCGAGGGCCGGTGCGCTGACGACGGCGACGCTGGACGTCTTGCGTTGAGGTACGACGAGGCGCGGGGGTGCCGTCGGCACCCACCTGGCCCTGTCGCTGCATCATTCGCTTCTGTTCGCGGTTCATCTCACGTCTTTCGTTCGCACTTCAATACTCCACCGAAGTAACTCTTCGCGCAGGGCAGGAGGGACTCGAACCCCCAACCACCGGTTTTGGAGACCGGTGCTCTACCAATTGAGCCACTGCCCTTCGTGAGGCCAGTCACAACGTGACAGGCCGCAGGGAAGATGAATCTTACCATCCTCCCCGAGGAGCCTTTAGCGGGTCTCCTTGTGCACGGTGTGGCGGCGCTCCCACTGGCAGTACTTCTTCATCTCGATGCGCTCACGGTCATTCACCTTGTTCTTCATCGTGATGTAATTGCGCCGTTTGCAGTCCTCGCAGGCCAAGGTGACCTGCACTCGCTTTTCGTTCTTCGCCATTATTCTCTCCTCGTTCCTTCGAAACCGTCTTGCCTGGTAGCGGCGGCGGGAGTCGAACCCGCGACACCACGATTATGAGCCGTGTGCTCTAACCACCTGAGCTACGCCGCCTGGCGAGCCCTCTGTCGGGATTGAACCGACGACCCCTTCCTTACCATGGAAGTGCTCTACCACTGAGCTAAGAGGGCGTTCGCGTAAAAGTCGCGAAGGAAGAGTGTACT
>Ga0307373_10000975_pt1 | contig 54394 bp, 58 predicted proteins | sample OX2MG_FD_202534 | JGI IMG/M metagenome (GOLD analysis project Ga0307373, IMG submission 202534) | Soil microbial communities from Risofladan, Vaasa, Finland - OX-2 | ecosystem: Environmental > Terrestrial > Soil > Coastal area > Acid sulfate soil | place: Finland: Risofladan, Vaasa | collected... | reverse complement strand
CCCCCTCCCTCAAGGGGAGGGGGAGTGTTGTGCGGGTCATGATCCAGGGTCATGCAACTGCCATCAAGGGAGCTGCGCGTCTTATCCTCCGCCCCGCCTCCCACGCCAAGCCAAGATCATGTGCTGCGCGCCGAGTCGGGCGCGAATTGCGCAACCAGATCGGCGATGTGGCCGATTTCCTCCAATCGCAGCCCGTCCGGCGCCGCGATCGAGCGATTGCCGCGCGCCACGCGGCGGGGCAGTGCGGCCGCATCGAACCCCAGCTTGGCCGCTTCCTTCAGCCGCGCCTCGGCCTGCGCCACCTGACGGATCTCGCCGGACAGGCCGACCTCGCCGAAATAGACCTTGCCCGCGCTGGTCGGCCGGTCGCAGACGGCAGAGGCAATCGCCGCGGCCACCGCCAGGTCCGCGGCCGGCTCGACCACGCGCAGCCCGCCGGCGACATTGAGATAGACGTCGGTGGCGTTGAGCCGCAGCCCGGCCCGGGTCTCCAGCACCGCCAGCAACATCGCCAGCCGGCCGGAATCCCAGCCGATGACGGAACGCCGCGGCGAGCCGCCCGGATTCGGCGCGAGCAATGCCTGGATCTCCACCAGGACGGGGCGGGTGCCCTCCAGCCCGGCGAACACCGCGCTGCCGGCGATGTTGCCGCGGCGTTCGGCGAGGAACAGCGCCGAGGGGTTGGTCACCTCGGCCAGGCCGTGTTCGGTCATCTCGAACACGCCGATCTCGTCGGTGGCGCCGAAGCGGTTTTTTACCCCGCGCAGGATGCGGAACTGGTGGCCGCGGTCGCCCTCGAAATACAGCACCGCATCGACCATGTGTTCGAGCACCCGCGGCCCGGCCAGCGCGCCGTCCTTGGTGACGTGACCGACCAGCGCCAGGGCGAATTGCGCGCCCTTGGCCAGCCGGATCAGCTCGAAGCTCGCCGCGCGCACCTGCGTCACGGTGCCGGGGGCGCTCTCGATCGAGTCGAGCCACATCGTCTGGATCGAATCGATCACCACCAGCGCGGCGTCCTTCGCCTGTTCCAGGCTGGCGGCGATGTCGCGCAGGTTGACCGAGGCGGCAAGCTCCACCGGCGCGTCCGCCAGCCCCAGCCGCCGTGCGCGCAACCTCACCTGTTCGATGGACTCCTCGCCGGACACGTACAGCACCCGGCGGCCGGACCGGGCGAGCGACGCGGCGGCCTGGAGCAGGAGAGTGGACTTGCCGATGCCCGGATCGCCGCCGACCAGCACCGCCGAGGCCGGCACCAGCCCGCCGCCCAGCACGCGGTCCAGCTCGGCGATGCCGGTGGCGACCCGCGGCGGCGGCGCGGCGCTGCCGGCCAACCCGACGAACTCCACCCGGTTGCCGGGCTGCGCCTTGCCGGCGGGGCCGGGGCGGGAGACGACCGGTTCCTCGGCGATGGTGTTCCACTCGCCGCAGGTCTCGCAGCGGCCGGCCCATTTCGGGGTGACCGCGCCACAGGCGCTGCAGACGAAGCGGGAGGTGGGTTTGGGCATCGGTGCTCCGGTCGCCCGGGCTCGTATCGCACGGCCGGGTTGCCGACTGGTTTACCCCGGATGCGCCGAGTCGCGGCTACCGCGGCGGTAGTCCTTGCGGTGCGGACGTCTGGTGGCGGCGACAGCTCTACTTTGTCACAATTCCGGCTTGCCGCTGCCGAGTTGAAATCCAAGGACTTTGTGCGCCTCGGCGCCGGCCAAGGGCGGCAATGGATGTTCCAGCCGTTCGACGGCCACCTGGACATCATCCGGATCGCTCAGGCTCTCCTCGATCAACGCGCGGACAAAATCCACCTCCGACGTGCCACGGCTTCCGGCACGTTCGGCGACTCGCCGTTCGACCTCCGGTTCCGGGACGAGCGTCACCATCGGCATGTGTTGGCTCCGGCTCCTACAGCACCCGCTCGGCGATCAACTGCTTGATCTCGGCGATCGCCTTCGCCGGGTTCAGGCTCTTCGGGCAGGTATCGGTACAGTTCATGATCGTATGACAGCGATACAGCTTGAACGGGTCTTCCAGCGCATCCAGCCGCTCGCCGGTGTGCTCGTCGCGCGAATCCGCGATCCAGCGATAGGCCTGCAGCAGCACCGCCGGACCCAGGTAGCGGTCGCCGTTCCACCAGTAGCTCGGGCAACCGGTAGAGCAGCAGAAGCACAGGATGCACTCCCACAGCCCATCCAGCCTGGCGCGCTCCGCGCGGCTTTGCAGCCGCTCGCCGTCCGGCGGCGGCGGCGAGTCGGTCTTCAGCCACGGTTCGATGCTGCGCAACTGCGCGTAGACCAGCGACAGGTCGGGTACCAGATCCTTCACCACCGGCATGTGCGGCAGCGGCGAGATGCGCACCGCGCCCTTCACGTCCGCGATCGGCTTCAGGCAGGCCAGCGTGTTGCGGCCGTCGATGTTCATGGCGCAGGAGCCGCAGATGCCCTCGCGGCAGGAGCGGCGGAAGGTCAGGGTCGGATCGACCTCGTTCTTGATCTTTATCAGTGCGTCCAGCACCATCGGGCCGCAGGCGTCCGGATTGGGGCCGACGACGAGCCGAGAGAACCGCCCGGCAAATCAGTCCGTGGGGCTACCTGGTCCGAACATTGCGGGCCCCTTACGTCGAAGTGAAGACATTTAGCCTCGACTTCGTCGTGATTCCGCCTGAGATAGCAAAACCCTGCGAGGGACCGAGTGAAGGACAGGCCTCTCTCTGCCATGTAGCGCGTTATTGCGTTTTGTGCCCAGTCATCTTCGCGGAAGGCACCGGTCCTGTAGAAGTCGGCAAAGTCTTCCAGATCGTCCTCATGCCATTCACCCGCGGAGCAGAACAGCAAGCGCACCGGGCCGACCTCCTGTGCAGTCAGCGATGCAACTTTCGCTTCGACTTCCAATATACGCCGTACAAATGACCACCTGGCATTGATCTCCTGTCCGGCGATGCCTGCTCCGCACCAATCTCTGCTTACCACGAGTTGCGCGGCGGGCGGGAAGCCCGTGGCGACCTCTATGTACCGCTGCCACGCTTTGTCGCCATCGTTCCACTGTGGTGCGACCGTCTTCACATCAATCCATTCCCGAGATTCGTCTTCTGCGTGAACCATGAAATCGATCGTCTTACTTGTTGCTCCCAGGCGCGGTTCATAGGTCAGCAAGTCGGTTGGCTTCAACTCCGCCAGCAAAGCCGCGGCCGTGGCAAGCTCATTGCCGCAGTTGATGGCCTGACGAATCTCACCGCCGGCACGCCAGCGTTCAACAGACCGTTCAAACCCCGAGACAAGATGATCAGCGGAAACGAACCGACTATCACTCGTCAGGCGAGGTATGAGGTGGGCAAGGACATCCGCGACCCACTCCGCCTTGCTGGCCTGCCAGTCAATCAACATGGAACCCCCTCATACCATTCCAGGAAAGTCGTCACCCGCGAGATGCACTCTCCGATCCATCGCGACGCGTCCAGCATCAATCGCGGCTGCCGCCGCCTTAAGGATCAGAGTGCGGTACTGTTCGAACAGCCTGACGTACTCGCCTGCCGGCTGGATTGAGCGGAACCGGCCGAGGTCATCGAGCACTTCCTGCGGCACCAATACCTCAACCTGCTGACCACGCCATTCGACTGGGATCAGCAAGGCGTCAAACCGTCCCAGCTTCGTTGGCCACCGAAGAACGTTCGGCATCACAGCACGGAGCCGCACGCCCGGTCCGAAGTCACCTTCACTTCGGAGGAAGTCCACGCCCTGGTTTTCCAGCGCGTGACGAATCGCCCTCAACCCACCAACGACGAGAATATCGCCGCGGCGTTCCTTTTCGTAGTCGCGGACAGTGCTGAGGCTGACGTCGGCGGCGTCGGCTGGCTGTTCTTGTGACCATCCGATAAGGGCACGACCCGCCCGGATTTGGGAGGGCGTCAACGGTAGGTCTTCTGTCGCGACGGCGGCCCCTCAGTGGCGAATATCGTTCCTAGCACACAGACGAAAACCGTCTGTCAACAACTGATGATGACATAGCAGCCACAGACCTCGCCCTGCGTCGACCCTGGTCGGGTCGCGGATACAGGAGCGCATTCACCGAAAATGACGAGGATCGGGAGGGCGGGGGAACAGGGCCGCTGTGGGCCAGCCCGAACCCGACAGCAGCGGCGATTACCGATAGACGTCTCTCCGATGGCCGACGCCAACAACGAGCACAGTCAGCTTCTCGTCCCGTAATTCGCAGATGATCCGGAAGTCCCGGACCCGATAGCGCCAGAGGCCGAAGCGCTCATGACGGAGAGGTTTGCCGAAGTCTCGCGGATTTCCCGCCTGGGCCACGCGGCCTTCAAGATATCGCACGACCTCGGCCCTGACCTCGCGGCTTAGCCGGCTGAGGTCACTGATCGCCCGTGGATCGTACTCAATCGTCCAAGCCAAGGGCCTTGTGTGCCTCGGCACTGGTCAGCGGCTTTAGCGGGCGCTCCAGTCGCTCAACAGCCATCTGGATGTCATCAAGATCGTCCAGGCTGGCCTCAATCAGCTCACGAACCAGATCCAACTCGGACACGCCGCGATTTCTCGCGCGTTCGATGATCCGGCGTTCAATCTCCGGCTCCAGGGTCAACGTCAACACGCGATCGCTCCGATCCAGAGGCGTCAGGCAGTATGCCATACTTAGCGGTTCCGGAACAGGTCCGCCCGCCTGACCGGCCCGCCCTACAGCACCCGCTCGGCGATCAACTGCTTGATCTCGGCGATCGCCTTCGCCGGGTTCAGGCTCTTCGGGCAGGTATCGGTACAGTTCATGATCGTATGGCAGCGATACAGCTTGAACGGGTCTTCCAGCGCATCCAGCCGCTCGCCGGTGTGCTCGTCGCGCGAATCCGCGATCCAGCGATAGGCCTGCAGCAGCACCGCCGGACCCAGGTAGCGGTCGCCGTTCCACCAGTAGCTCGGGCAACCGGTAGAGCAGCAGAAGCACAGGATGCACTCCCACAGCCCATCCAGCCTGGCGCGCTCCGCGCGGCTTTGCAGCCGCTCGCCGTCCGGCGGCGGCGGCGAGTCGGTCTTCAGCCACGGTTCGATGCTGCGCAACTGCGCGTAGACCAGCGACAGGTCGGGTACCAGATCCTTCACCACCGGCATGTGCGGCAGCGGCGAGATGCGCACCGCGCCCTTCACGTCCGCGATCGGCTTCAGGCAGGCCAGCGTGTTGCGGCCGTCGATGTTCATGGCGCAGGAGCCGCAGATGCCCTCGCGGCAGGAGCGGCGGAAGGTCAGGGTCGGATCGACCTCGTTCTTGATCTTTATCAGTGCGTCCAGCACCATCGGGCCGCAGGCGTCGAGATCGATCTCATAGGTGTCGGTGCGCGGGTTCTGTCCATCGTCCGGGTTCCAGCGATAGATGCTGAACGCTCGCACGCGCCTGGCACCGGTGGGAGCCTTGAAGGTCTTTCCGGTGCCGATGCGGCTGTTGCGAGGGAGGGCGAACTCGGTCATCGCGCTTGGTATCCTGAAATCAGAAGTTCGGCCAGAACCAGCAACCCCTCTGTCATTGCGAGGAGCGCAGCGACGAAGCAATCTTCCGCCTGACGACCCGCCGCTCCTCAGGCGGGAGATTGCTTCGTCGCTGCGCTCCTCGCAATGACAGGGTGGACGGGAGTGCCACGCTATCAATACACCCGCTTCTTCGGCGGGAACGACTGCACGTCGTTGGTCAGCGTCTGTAGTTTCACCGGCCGGTAAGCCAGCGCCACGTCGCCGCGGTCGTCGCACCAGGCCAGCGTGTGCTTCATCCATTCGTGGTCGTCGCGCTCGGGAAAATCGTCGTGCGCATGCGCGCCGCGGCTTTCGTGACGGGCTTCGGCGCCAGCCATGGTGGTCATCGCGTTGCCCATCAGGTTCTGCAGCTCCAGCGCCTCCATAAGGTCGCTGTTCCAGATCAGGCTGCGGTCGGACACCGACATGTCCTCCAGCCCGCGCCAGACGCGCTGCATCTCCTTCACGCCGTCGGTCAGCGTCTTGCTGTTGCGGAACACCGCGGCATGGGTCTGCATGGTGCGCTGCATGTCCAGCCGCAGGTCGGCGACGCGCGTGCCGCCATTGGCGTGGCGCGCGCGGTCGAAGCGGTCGAGCGACGCCTCGCCCGCTTTCGCTGGCAGCGGCGCCTGCGCGGCGTCGGGCCTGATCAGCTCGGTGGCGCGCAAGGCGGCGGCGCGGCCGAACACCACGATGTCGAGCAAGGAGTTGCAGCCGAGGCGGTTGGCGCCGTGCACGGAGACGCAAGCGCCCTCGCCGATCGCCATCAGCCCGGGAACCACGGCGTCGGGATTTTCCCGCGTTGGGCGCAGCACCTCGGCGCGATGGTTGGTCGGCACGCCGCCCATGTTGTAGTGGACCGTGGGCAGCACCGGGATCGGCTCCTTGGTCACGTCCACGCCGGCGAACACTTTTGCCGTTTCGGAAATGCCCGGCAGCCGTTCGTGCAGCAGGGCGGCGCCAAGGTGCTCCAGGTGCAGCATGATGTGGTCCTGGTTCGGCCCGCAGCCGCGACCCTCGTTGATCTCCACCGTCATCGAGCGCGACACCACGTCGCGGCTTGCCAGGTCCTTGGCGCTCGGCGCGTAGCGCTCCATGAAGCGCTCGCCTTCGGAATTGGTGAGGTAGCCGCCTTCGCCGCGGGCGCCCTCGGTGATCAGGCAGCCGGCGGGGAAGATGCCGGTGGGGTGGAACTGCACGAACTCCATGTCCTGGCACGGCAGGCCGGCGCGCAGCACCATGCCGTTGCCGTCGCCGGTGCAGGTATGGGCGGAGGTGCAGGACAGGAAGGCGCGGCCGTAGCCGCCGGTCGCCAGCACCACGATCTGGGCGCGGAACCGGTGGATCGAGCCGTCTTCCAGGTTCCAGGCGGTGACGCCGCGGCAGATGCCGTGCTCGTCCATGATCAGGTCGAGCGCGAAATATTCGACGTAGAACTCCACCTCGTGCTTCAGGCTCTGCTGGTACAGCGTCTGCAGGATGGCGTGGCCGGTACGGTCGGCGGCGGCGCAGGCGCGGTTGGCCGGCGGGCCGTCGCCGAATTTCGTCATGTGGCCGCCGAACGGACGCTGATAGATCGTGCCTGCCTCGGTGCGGCTGAACGGCACGCCGAAATGCTCCAGCTCGTGCACCGCGGCGACCGCCTCGCGGCACATGTATTCGATGGCGTCCTGGTCGCCCAGCCAGTCCGACCCCTTCACGGTGTCGTACATGTGCCAGCGCCAGTCGTCCTCCCCCATGTTGGCAAGCGAGGCGGAAACGCCGCCCTGCGCGGCGACGGTGTGGCTGCGGGTCGGGAACACCTTGGTGATGCAAGCGGTCTTCAGGCCCGCGGCGCCCATCCCCAAAGTGGCGCGCAGGCCGGAGCCGCCGGCGCCCACCACCACGACGTCGTACGTGTGATCGACGATGCTGTAGGCGCGCGCGGAGGGCAGCGTAATCGCGTTCATCGGGGCCTCTCCTCGCGCTACAGGCCGAGCCGCAGGACCGAGGCGATGCAGGCCAGGCCCAGGAACAGGGTCGCGGCCTTGATCGTCAGCAGAGCGGTGAGCCGCAGGACGGGCTGTTGGACATAGTCCTCGACCACCGTCTCCAGGCCGAGCCGCATGTGGTAGAAGGTCATCAGCAGAAGGGCCAGCATCAGCGCCAGCGTCAGCGGGCTGCCGAGCCAAGCCGCGACGTCCTGCCGGGTGGCGCCGACCATGCTGACCATGGCCCAGATGAACCACAGCGTCAGCGGCACCAGTGCAATCGCGCTGAGCCTGTGGCCTAGCCAAATGCCGGCGCCGGCATGCGCCGCGCCGAGGCCCCGCGCCCGCCCGAGCGGCGAGCGCAGGATGTCGATGCGGGGGGCGCGATTCGCGTCAGGCATGGGATTTCCTCACCAGATCGCCAGGCCGACCGCCCAGATCAGCAGCGTTGCCAGGCCGGCGACGACAAACACGATCCAGGAGGTCAGGCGGTAGGTCCGCGGTTCGAAGCCGAAACCGGCATCCCAGGCCAGGTGACGGATGCCGCTGCACAGGTGCAGCAGCAGCGACAGGGTCCAGCAGAACAGCACGAACAGGCCGACCGGGGTGCCGAGGAACCATTGGACGGTCGCAAAGGCGCGGTCCGAGGTGGCGGCCGCGACCACCCACCAGGTCAGCAGCAGCGTGCCGATGCCCAGGCCCACGCCGGTGACGCGATGGGAGATCGACACCGCCATGGCGACGGGCCAGCGCCAGACCTGCAGGTGGGGAGAAAGCGGGCGGCTGACCAGTTTGCCGTCCGTGTTGCGCGCCACCATGAGCGCGTCGCGTACGTCTCTCACGGATCGCTCCAGTTGCCTCCGGAGCCGAAGCGGCGCCGGGCCGTTGCGGTTCCTTACGCTGGCGACGGAGCAGGGTCAACGCGGTCCCGGTGACGCGCGCGCCGGTGCCTTTCACCCCCATCTGCGGCATGGCCAAGCTTGGCCTCATGGGCGTCAGGATAAGCCGCGGCCGCACGATTTTCGCCCCCTCACGCGTCGTGTGGTTGGCCTGGCGGCTGTGTTTCATCTGTCGCAACAGGCTTGCCCCCACCTGTTGACGTGCCTTGAACCCGCTCTCCGCGAGCGCCTTGACCGGATGCCGTTGGCCGCGGCCGACCCGCAGCAGCGGCGCGCATGGATCACCGCGGATGGCGAATCTTGGATACTATCCCTGCGATCTTCGTGGCGGCTCGATTCTTTGACTTCCCGGCAAGCCCTTGCCCGAAAAGCCTCCGGCCCACCGCCGCGCCAGACGGTTGGTTCGGGACTCCCGGTGCCGGGCCCGGCTTGACTTGCCGGAATCGCCGGGGCTTGTCTGCCGACCTTTCTGTCGCGGGAATTCCCCCATGATGCATGCCTACCGCACCCACACCTGTGGCGCTTTGCGCGCCGCCGACGCCGGCAGCGAGGCCCGCCTGTCCGGCTGGGTGCATGCCAAGCGCGACCACGGCGGCCTGAAGTTCATCGACCTGCGCGACCACTACGGCATGACGCAATGCGTGTTCCCCGCCGGCTCCCCCGGCTTCGCCGCGGCCGAGACGGTGCGGCCGGAAAGCGTCATCACCGTCACCGGCCAGGTGGTCCCGCGCGAAACCGGCACGGTGAACCCGAAGCTGCCCACCGGCGAGGTGGAGCTGCGCGCCGCCGACCTGGTGGTGCAGTCCGCCGCCGAAGTGCTGCCCATCCAGGTCGCCGGCGAGGAAAAATTCCCCGAGGACCTGCGGCTGAAATACCGCTTCCTCGATTTGCGCAGGGAAAAGCTGCATCGCAACATCATGCTGCGCGCCGGGGTGATCGCCTCGATCCGCCGCCGCATGATCGACGCCGGCTTCACCGAGTTCCAGACGCCGATCCTGACCGCCGACAGCCCCGAGGGGGCGCGCGCCTTTTTGGTGCCCGCGCGGCTGCACCCGGGAAAATTCTATGCGCTGCCGCAGGCGCCGCAGCAGTTCAAGCAACTCGCCATGGTCGCCGGCTTCGACCGCTACTTCCAGATCGCGCCGTGCTTCCGCGACGAGGCCAGCCGCGCCGACCGCTCGCCGGGCGAGTTCTACCAGCTCGATTTCGAGATGAGCTACGTCACGCAGGAAGACGTGTTCGCCACGATCGAGCCGGTGATCGCCGGCCTGTTCGGCGAATTCGCCGATGGCCGCGCGGTGATGCCAACGCCATGGCCGCGCATCGCGTACGACTCGGCGATGCTGGACTACGGCAGCGACAAGCCGGACCTACGCAATCCGCTGAAGATCGCGGACGTGACGCGGCATTTCGCCGGTTCCGGGTTCGGGTTGTTCGCGCGTATCGCCGCGTCGGGCGGCGTGGTGCGGGCGATTCCCGCGCCGGGCGGGGCGTCGCAGCCGCGCAGCTTCTTCGACAAGCTGAACGACTGGGCGAAGGCCGAGGGCGCCGGCGGGCTGGGCTATATCGTGTTCGGCGACGGCCTTGATGCCGAGCGGAAGCGGCGGGACCTCCAATTCAACCAAGCCGAATTGGACCGCATGGCAGCCAAGGGCGACATGCGAATCGGTGCAGGTCCGATCGCGCGGCACATGACGGCTGAGCAGTTGGTCGGAATTGCGGACCAATGCGGCCTGAACTCCGGGGACGCGGTATTCTTCGCCGCCGGCAAGCGGGACGTGACGCCGAAATTTGCCGGCCTGGTGCGCACGCGGCTCGGCGAGGAGCTTGGCCTGATCGAGAAGGGCGCCTTCCGCTTCTGCTGGATCACCGACTTCCCGATGTACGAACTGAACGAGGAAACCGGCCAGGTCGACTTCAGCCACAACCCGTTCAGCATGCCGCAAGGCGGTCTGGACGCGCTGAACTCGCAGGACCCGCTGACCATCAAGGCCTTCCAGTACGACATCGTGTGCAACGGTGCCGAGCTATGTTCCGGCGCCATCCGCAACCACCGGCCGGATATCATGATCCGCGCCTTCGCCATCGCCGGCCACCCCCCGGAAGAGGTGGAGAAGCGCTTCGGCGGGATGCTGAACGCGTTTCGCTACGGCGCGCCGCCGCACGGCGGCGCGGCGCCGGGCATCGACCGCATCGTCATGCTGCTCGCCGACGAGCCGAACATCCGCGAGGTGATCCTGTTCCCGCTGAACCAGCAGGGCGAGGACCTTATGATGGATGCGCCCGCCGAAGTGCCGTCCGCCCGGCTGAAGGAGCTGTCGCTCCGACTCGACCTGCCGCCCAGACCGCGGGCGACAGGCGGATAGCGGCGACCCGCCATCCTGGTTGGTCGTCGCCTCCAGGCGCCGCCACCGGACCCGGCATGGACCGCGCCAGTGCGCCGCCGCCGCCGCGGCAACCGGGACCGCCGGCGGGCAAGGTCGCTGGCGGGCATGATCGCTGGCGGGAGCCGGCCGGCCTACCTATGCTCGCGGCCGATACCCCCCTTGCGGAGACACCTCATGCGCCTTCCTGCCGCCCTGGCAGTTTTTTTCCTCCTGCTCGCCTGGCATGCCTCCCCGCCTACCGCCCGGGCGGCCGGACTGCCCGCGCCAGTGTCGGCAACGGTGCCGCTCGCCGCCCATCACGCGCTGTACAAGCTGACGCTGGACAGCGGCCGCGACGGCGACGTCGTCGCGGCGACCGGCACCATGGGGTATGAGGTGATCGACGCCTGCGACGGCTGGGCGGTCCGCCAGCGCCTCGACATGACGGTGACCAACAGCGACGGCCAGGACATCCACATGGTTTCCGACTACGCGACCTGGGAATCCAAGGACGGACTGAAGCTGCGCTTCCACATGCGGCAGTTGACGGATTCCGCGGTCACCTCGCAAACCGATGGCGCGGCCAGCCTGCAGCGGCGCGGCGGTCCGGGTGAGGTGCACTACACGATGCCGCGGGACGCAACCGTGGCACTGCCCGCCGGAACCCTGTTCCCCATGGCGCATACCGCCGCGATCATCGCCGCCGCGCGCGAGGGCAAGAAATTCCTCGCCCTGCCCTTGTTCGACGGCACCGACGAGAATGGCGCGGAGGACAGCTCGATCGCCATCGTCGATTGGAAGCCGCCTTTCCCGACGCGATGGCCGCTGCTGTCCGCGTTGCCCAGCACACGAGTCCGGCTGGCCTTCTTCGACCGCAAGCCGGACACGATGATGCCGAACTACCAGGTCGGCATGCGGTACTGGGAAAACGGCGTCGCCGACAACATGCAAATGGATTTTGGCGATTTCGTCATGAACGCCAAGATGATCGAGTTCGCCCCGCAGCCGCACAAGTGCTGACGACAAACGACCTCTCCCGCCCCACGGGAGAGGTCGGCGCCACGGGTAAGGGTGCCGCCAGCCGCATCGCAGCGAGTCACTTCTCCTCGTTCACCCCGGAAAACCCCCGACCCCGCCCGATCGCCGCCACGCCATAACGGTCGCGCAACGCATCGATCGCCGCCTGCGCCGCGGCCAGACGCGGGGTCACCGCGTCTGCAAGGTCGCCGCGGTCAGCCTCGGACCGAGGCACCAACGGGCTGGCGCCGATGCCGATCAGGCGGAACGCCGTGCCGGTCGCCTCACGTAGCAGCAGGCCATGGGCAGCGGCGAACAGCCGGTCCGGCAGTACCGTCGGGCTGACCAGCCGGGCGGCGCGGGTGCGGATTCTGAATTGCGCGGTTTTCAGCTTCAGCACCACGCCGGCGGCGGCCAGCTCGCTCTCCCTCAATCGCCGGCCGAGCTTTTCCGCCAGCCACCACAGATGCCGCTCCAGCGCCGCAATCTGGCTGAGGTCGGTGTCGAAGGTCGTCTCGGCGCTGACCGATTTGGTTTCGCGGCCGGGATCGACGCCGCGCGCATCCTCGCCGCGGGCGCGGCGAACCAGCGCTGGGCCGTCCTCGCCGAGGCAACGTATGGCATCGCGCTCCGCCAGCACCTGCAACTGGCCGAGCCGGGTGATGCCCAGCGCCTCCAGCTTGCGCGCCAGCACGGGGCCGATGCCGGGCAGCAGCCGCACCGGCTCCGGCGCCAGCAGCGAGGCCGCCTCGGCCGCGCCGATCACCGCGAAGCCGCGCGGCTTGTCACGGCCGGCAGCGATCTTGGCCAGCAGCCGGTTTGCCGCCAGGCCGATCGACACGGTGATGCCGACTTCGCGCTCCACCGTGCGGGCGAAGCGCGCCAGCACCGCGGCCGGTGGCGCGCCGTGCAGCGCCTCGGTGCCGGCGAGGTCGAGCACCGCCTCGTCGATCGACAGCGGTTGCAGCAGCGGCGTCAGCGTGCCCATCAGCGCGCGGACCTGGCGCGACACGGCGACGTATTTGGCGAAGTCGGGGCGGATTACCACCGCGTCGGGACAGGCCTTCAGCGCCTTGAACATCGGCATGGCGCTGCGCACGCCATAGAGCCGCGCGACGTAGCACGCCGCGGTGACCACGCCGCGCGTGCCGCCGCCGACGATGACGGGCTTCGCCGCCAGTTCCGGGCGGTCGCGCTTTTCCACGCTGGCATAGAACGCGTCGCAGTCGATATGGGCGATGGTCAGCGCGAACAACTCGGGATGGCTGATGATGCGCGTGCCGCCGCAAGCGGAACAGGTGGTGCCGACTTCCAGGATTGCCGAACAATCGCGGCAGAGGCCGTACGCCTCCCCCGCTTCGCGGAAGAGGTCAACGCGCGAGGGCGCCGAGGGTGACGGTGATCGGGTCGGCACGCGGCACCCTCGCCCGGCGCTAGGCACCGACCGCTCCCGCGCACGGCGCGGGAGCGGTCGCGTCAGCCGGCCAGAGCCACGCCGCCCCGCGCACGCCGGACGAATCGCCATGCCGGTTCTTCAGGATCGGCGTGGCGATCACGTCGCTGAACACGTGGCGCGGCAGCAGCCTGGGCAGTTCGGTGTAGAGGTGCTCCATGTGGGACAGCCCGCCGCCCAGCACGATGGCGTCGGGATCGAGCAGATTGATGACTTGCGCCAGACCGCGGGCGAGGCGGTCGGCGTGGCGGGCCAGAGCGTGCCGGGCGCATAGCTCGCCGGCAGCGGCGCGTGCGGGCAGCAGGCTGGCATCGTGCGCGTCAGGACCGTCGCAGTCGCGTGCCAAAGCGGGGCCGGCGACGAAGGTTTCCAGGCAGCCGCGCTGGCCGCACCAGCAGTGCGGGCCGGGGTATTCCCCGGGCAGCGGCCAGGGCAGCGGGTTGTGGCCCCATTCGCCGGCCACGCCGTGCGGACCGCGATGCACCCGCCCGTCCACCGCGATGCCACCGCCGACGCCGGTGCCGAGGATGATACCGAACACCAGGCGGCAGCCGGCACCGGCGCCATCGGTTGCCTCGGACAGGGCGAAGCAGTTGGCGTCGTTCTCCACCCGCACTTCGCGACCCAGCAGGCGGCTGATGTCCCGGTCAAACGCATGGCCGTTCAGCGTGGTGGAGTTGGCGTTCTTTACCCGCCCGGTGGCCGGGCTGATCACGCCGGGGATGCCGATGCCAATGGTCGCGGTGACGCCGAGCCGCGCCTCGGTGTCGCGCACGAGTGCGGCGATCGCCGCGAGTGTTGCCTGGTAGCCGCCATGCGGGGTGGGAATGCGATGGCGCAGCACCTCGCCGCCGTCGGAGGCGAGGACGGCGATCTCGATTTTCGTGCCGCCGAGGTCGATGCCGATGCGCTGCTGGGTCATGGGCGTGTGGCTCTGGGACGATGATACGCAGATTATCCGCAACAGGCGACCGGTGCGCATGGTCGCGGGTTGAAGGTCTCCGCGTGCCTCGAACGAAGGGGAGGCTATTTCGCGTGCCCGGATTCTGAATCGTGAGGCCGATGGGGTGAGGCCCGGCCAGGACGATTGCGGCGCTCGGTGCGAGCCATCCAAGAGCCGATGTCGCCGCCGGCTGGCGGACGATCTCTGCAAGGCGATGCGAGTTGACCACCAGCCGGCGGCGGCCGACCCGCCCTGAATGAGACCGCGCAGGTCGCGGGTTGCAGGAGGCTCCCCCTCCCCTTGCTGCTAGGGGGTTGGGGAGAGGGGGAGTTGGTTTCTTGCTACGCCGCCCGTCACTGATTCTGCGGTCGAGCTCTGAACCGCTCGCTCCGGCAACACCGGCAGTGCCTGTGGAAGCCGCCCGATCTGCCCGGGCCGCCCCACGAACCGATCCACCGGCCCGATCCACCGGGCCACTCCACCGGGCGAGCCTTACCACACCCGCGGCGCGTGTGCGCGTGTGCGTATCTCTGACATACTCAGTTATTACCATTGACACACACCCCCCGCCATGCTACACGCCGTGCGCGCTACGCAACCCGCCACGAAAGGCCGCTCCGTATCCGTCCCGCCATGATGCACGATCCACTCACCACTCCGGCCGACGCCTGTGCCCCCGATGCGGATCGGGCCGCCCCGGACGCGCCCGCGCGCCTGCCCGAGTGGGTCGCCCATCTCCTCGCGCTGGTCATCCGCTTCATGCTCGAGCGCATGCTCGCCACATGCTCGGGCCGCTCCCGGCTGCCATCCTGGTGGCACGACCGGCCGGACCTGCCGCCGGCCTCGGCGCAGGCCCTCGCCGCATCGACCCGCGGCCCGTTCGGCAACGCCATCGCCTGGATGTGCCAGCGCCGCGGCATCGGGCCGGGCCACCCGGACTGGCCGTACCTGGCCCGCACCATCGTGGCGTTTGGCGGCAGCGTGAAGGGGTTCCGCGCCGGCGCCAGGCCGTGCGGGCTGCAGTGGTGGGAAAACCCCAACATCTTGCCGGGGATAATCGGTGAGACCACGCCGGCTCCGGCAGCCGCGGCAATGGCCTTGCTGCTGTCGCCGCAGGCGGCGGCCGCCGCTCCCTCGCCGGTACCCAACAACATTGTGCGTTCGGCAGCCGAGCCTGCACGGCCGCCTGCGTTCCGCCGGCAGGTCCTTGCCCGTACCGCCACGGGTCCGCCGACCGGGCCGCCCGCGATCCGGGCGCACCATGTCTGCTATGCCTGAACGACCGGGGCCAGAGCATGGCTGGCCCCGTCGTCCTGATTCGTGCCGACCGCAAATGCCCGTTGGCAGAGCCTGACACGGCAGTCCGATCGACCGCTCCGGCTGGTCCCCGCATGATGAGTGACTCAGGGCGCCAGGTTGGGCCAGACCCGCCAGCCATGCCGCGAATCCGTCGTCGCCGGACGGAACGACAGCTTCGACACGCACAGCAAATTGTCCTCCCGCCGGATCGGCCCACCCGCTTGTGGTTCACCGCCAGTCCGCGCGGTGCAGCAGAACCGTGATCCGCCGGTAGCCGTTGTGACGATAGCCGTTCTTCCGCTGCGCCAATGACAGTCGCTGGATTTCATCGCGCAGCGCGGTTTCCTCCTCGCGCGACTTCGAGGCCAGCCAGTGCCGGTAGTACCCCGCCCGGCTGACCCCAGCCAAGGTGCACATGCGTTCGATCCCAATGCCTTCGCCTTGCCGCCCCATCGCTGCGGGGATCACCGCATAGATGTTGTCTCGCCAGGACCGCTCTTCGTCGGGCGTTGGTCCCTGACATGCCGCAAGGCCGCGCGAAAAAAATCCAGTTCCTGTTGCCGCTGGCCGGTTTTTCGCTCCGGTGCCTCGAGCACTGTTTAACCGCCGCTGGCCTCGTCGGCGGTCGCGCGCTCATGGTCAATGCCGGCGACGACGAGGCGGCAGCATTCTGGCAGCGGCGCGGCTTCGCACCGTCGCGGGATGATCCGCTCATCTTGTTCCGGCCGATCGCCGTGATCGCGGCATCGTTGGGGCAATCCCGAAGCCGAGCGCCAGCCACATAGGATGAGGTACGGATCTATGCCGACAATCGCGCTCTCGGCCACGCCGAAGAGCTATGGAATATCAGGCCACAGTCACGCTTCCCGACGGTGTCTCCGTCAGCTCGGCCGAGACCTACCCGTCAATCGCGGAAGCGATGACCACCGCTGTGACGAAGCTGCTCGACATGCCCGCCTCCCTGGAAGCACTGGACCGCACGGAGCCGCCGGCCCCGGCGTAACGCACCGGGATCGGTCTAATCGACCGTCCGTCCGACAGTTGGCCAGCACGCATTCTGGGAAAGTCGGGAATACGCCGATACGAAGATACGGATTGTAAAGGGAGAAAGCCTTCCTTCTGGCCGGCGCCTTGGTCGCAGACACATCCCCTTCGGACGGTTCGCCATGATCGACGATGGGATGGCGCGCCCGTGCTGCGTTTTGCATGGGAGTGCCGAATATCGTCGAGCGACCCCGGCATCGCGACCGTCTTGGCCTGTCTCGGTGCCGGCACACGCAGGTCCGCCCCCGCCTTCGCCCATGCGCGGGCGAGATAGGGATGCGTCAACGCCTCGCTCTCGTCACCATAGAGAAGAACGATGTCCCCGGCTGCGGCCACAGGTTGCTCCAACAAGGGCGCGACCACACGCAACGCCGTTTCACTCTTCACCGGGGCAGGGCCGGGTGCCACGCTCGCTTGCAGGACCTCTATCCCGCCACTCGCAAAGTCACTGCGCCAGAGGCGAGCCGTATCCTCGCGCACACTGAACGCCGCGGCGATCCGCGCACTGGTCCAGCCGGCCAGCGTCAGCGGCACGCCGCGTTGTTCGTCGGTTGCCGTGAGCGGCGACTTTCCAGACATGTCTTGCACCTGCGAATCGGTGCCGGCAGTGAGTCAGAGTGCCATCCGTTGGTCAACCCACCGCATTCTGCTTAGAAGCGCAGCGACGCCGACCGTTTCAGCCGTTCACCGCACGGATGATCGCGACCCAGCGGTCCAGCACCGGCAGGATGGTCTCGGCCCCCTCCGACGGCAGGCTGACGGAGACGCGGTTCACCGCCAGCTCCTGATACCGCTTGATCAGCTCGACGTCTTCCGCCTGTCCGCCAATGGAAATGTCGAACTGCGCCGGGTCGCGACCCGCCTCCGCCGCCATCTGCCGGAAGCGCGGGATCAGCTCGGTCAGCGGCGTCGGCGACGACGCGGTCACCTGCGGCATCCAGCCGTCGCCGTAACGCACGGCACGCCGCGCGCTGTAGGGGAACGCGCCGCCCACCAGGATCGGCGGATACGGCTTCTGCACCGGCTTCGGCCAGCTCTGCATCGGGCCGAAATCGACGAACTCGCCGTGGTATTCGGCGGTGTCCCGCGTCCAGATCGCCTGCATCGCCTCGATGCGCTCGCGTGCCAGCTTGTGCCGGCTGGCGAAGACGGTGCCGTGGTTCTCCATCTCGTCCTGGTTCCAGCCGTCGCCGACGCCGAAGACGAAACGGCCGCCCGAAATCCGGTCGATCGACGCCACCAGCTTCGCCGTCTGGATCGGGTCGCGCTGCGCCACCAGGCAGACGCCGGTGCCGATTTTCAGCGTGCTGGTCGCCGTCGCCGCGGCGGCCAGCGTCACGAACGGATCCATCGCCTCATAGTAGCGTTTCGGCAGGTCGCCGCCGAGCACGAACGGCGTCTTGCGCGACAGCGGAATGTGCGAGTGCTCCGGCGCCCAGACGATGTCAAACCCGCGCTGTTCCAGGGCGCGGGCGAGCTCCGCCGGGGTCATCGAAGACTCGGTGAAAAACATCGAGGCGCCGAATTTCATCGCGGTTTCCTTTTGGTAAAATCTCTCCCGCAGCAGCGGGACAGGCTTGCCCTATACCATGCCCATCCACCACATGGTCCGCTCGCCGGCACCCACGTCGTAGGCGCGCGCGAAGTCCAGCCGGCCGTCGCCGCCGATGCGAAACACCGAGAGACGCGCCGGCACCGCGCGGATCGTGTCTCCGTCGCGCAGGTTCAGCCCCATGATGTGCGCGACCACCAGCAGCCGGCCGCTCGGGTCGATGTGGAAGCAACGCGGATGGATGCCGTGCGTGTCGATGTGCTGGATCAGGTTCGGCTCGCCGCTCGCGGGATCGATCGCATAGACCGCCAGCGAATTCTCGCCGCCGGCGAACACGCGCCCGCCGGCGAACATGGCCGTTTCGCTGCTGCGATTAGCCACGTACACGTTGCGGCCGTTCGGATGCACGTGGACCGTGCCGACCAATTGCCGGTGCCGGCTGCCTGGGTCGGCGAGCGTATCCTTGCGGAAGCGCGGCCCCGGCGACAACGCGCCATTGTGCAACTCGAACATGTCCAGCGCGTTCTGCCGCTCCAAAGACACATAGACCCACGGCTGCGACGGGTGAAAATCCAGGTGCCGCGGGCCGAAGCCATAGCCGCCGCCGGGCGCGACCGACACCTCGTTGCTCAGCACGCCATCGCGGAAATCGAACACCTTCAGCGCGCCGGGTTCCTCCAGCTTGCCGTCCGCCGCGTCGTGGCCGCGCGTAACCAGGATTGCCTGGCGATTGTCCGGCGTCGCGCGCACCTGATGCGCGAAGATTCCGGCATCGATCGGCCCGGGCTGCACTACCGCCTCGCCCAGCGTCGCGTCGGCGTTGATGCGATAGACGCGGATCGCGCTCGGATTGTTGAACGCCACCAGGACGTAGTGCGACGGAATGTCGGTTGCCATGTGGATCGGCCGCGCCGGCAGCCGGATCGGCGCACCGTGCGGCGTCAGCGCGCCGGTGCCGGCGTCGATGCGAAGCGCGCTCACATGGTGCATGCTGCCGGCCGGCCCCATGCCCGACGCGCTGTCGCTGCTGGCGACATACAGAAACCGCCGCGACGCGTGCGGCCAGGCGTACTGCACGTTTGCCGGCAGGGTCACCGTGCCGCGCCGCGTCAGGGTCGCCGCGTCCGCGTCCAAATCGTACTGCGTCAGCTCCGGTCCGATGCTGGCGTATAGCGCCAGCCGATCATTGTCTGCCACGTCGCCCCCCCCTCATTGCCACGGATCAACCGGTAGTTTGGCGGGTTACGTCAGGTTCGCCAGCCGCATAAAGGATCCAATGACGTGGTGAGCGCAGCAACACCGGCGGTCACCGGAACAGGAGACCGCCGGTGTCAGTGCCCATCGCCATGCGAGGACCGATTGCCGCAGCCTATTTGAGATGCCGATCCCACATGGTGAAGATCTTCGTCCAGGTCGTCTCCGCCGCTTCCGTGTGGTACACCGCGCGCTCCGGGAAGCAGAACCCGTGATGCGTGCCGGGGAACACCTCCACCGTCGCCTTCACGTCGGTCTTCTGCAGCGCCGCCTTCAGTTCGGGGATCACGTGCGCCGGCACCGACTGGTCGGTTTCGGCGAACCCATAGTACAGCTCGCCCTTGATCTGCGGCAGCAGCTTGTGCGGCGAGTCTTCCTTGTCGGTAACGATGCCGACGCCGTACAACGAGGCCGCCGCCGCCATGCGCGGGAAGCGCGCGGCCACCGTGGTGATGTACTGGCCGCTCATGCAATGGCCGACGCAGCCCAGCGGTCCCGGCGTTGCCTTGTCCTGGGTATCGAACCAGGCGATCATTGCCGCAGTGTCATCAGTAACGAGCGCGTTGGTCAGGCTGTTCATCGAGGCGCGGATCACCCCCGACATCGCGTCGTCGCGGCGCGGAATGTCGAAGCGCACCGTGCCCAGCCGGTAGTACATGTCCGGCAGCAGGCAGAAATAGCCGTGGCGGGCGATGCGCCGCGCCATGTTGCGGAGCTCTTCGCGGGTGCCCGGCGCGTCCATGTAGAAGATGATCGGCGGGAACGGCCCCGGCCCGTCCGGGCACGCGGCAAAGCTCGGCATGCGGCCGTGCCTGGTGGTGACAAAAACATCCTGCTCGATCATCTCGGCTCCCCCGGTGGCGCTTGCGTGGCGTGTTCGACCGGGCGCATCTTCGCGCCATGCGACGGGCATTGGCAACAAGGGAGGGCAGGCGGATGGCGAACACGGCCGCGATCGATCGGGTGCTGCAACAGGCGGTCGCCGCCGGCGACGTGCCGGGCGTGGTGGCCATCGCCGCCGACGACGGCGGGGTGACCTACCAGGGCGCATTCGGCCGCCGCAGCCTGGCGAGCGACGCGGCGATGAGCCTGGATACGGTGTTCCGCATCGCCTCCATGACCAAGGCGATCACCGCCACGGCGGCGATGCAGATGGTGGAGCAGGGGAAGCTGGCGCTGGACCAGCCGGCGGGCGAGGTGCTGCCGGAGTTGGCCAATCCGATGGTGCTGGAAGGTTTCGATGCCGCCGGCAAGCCCGTGCTGCGGCCGGCGCGGGAGAAGATCACGCTGCGCCGATTGCTGACCCACACGGCGGGTTTCGTTTACGACACCTGGAACGGCAACATGGCGCGTTACGCCGAGGTGACCGGCTTGCCGGCGGCTCGTACCGGCAAGTTGGCGGCCTTGAACGCGCCGCTGGGATTCGAGCCCGGCGAGCGTTGGGAGTACGGCATCAACATCGACTGGGCCGGCCGCATGGTGGAAGCGGCCAGCGGCGAGGACCTGGAAGCCTATATGCAGGCGCACATCTTCGCGCCGCTGGGCATGCGCGACAGCAGCTTCGATCCACGCCCGGATTGGAGCTCGCGCACCGTGCAGGTTCATGCGCGGCAGGCGGACGGATCGCTGGAGCCGATCGACACGCCGCCGCCGCCGGCGAACCGCGAATTCTATCCCGGCGGCGGCGGCCTGTTTTCCACCGCGCCCGACTACATCACCTTCCTGCTGATGTTGCTCGGCGGCGGCGGCGGCCATAACGGGGCACGGGTGCTGCAGCCGGAGACGGTCGCGCTGATGGCGCGGAATCACATGGGCGATCTGGATGTGCAGCCGCTGATCACGTTCAATCCGCGCTTCTCCAACGATGCGGAGCTCTTCCCCGGCATGGCGAAAAAATGGGGCCTCAGCTTCCTGATCAACACCGAGGACACCCCAAGCGGACGCAGCGCCGGCAGCCTGGCCTGGGCCGGCATCAACAACACGTATTTTTGGCTCGATCCGAACAAGCGCGTCGCGGGCGTGCTGATGACGCAGATCCTGCCGTTCGCCGATCCGACGGTGCTGCGATTGCTCGATCGGTTCGAGGCGGCGGTGTACGGCACGTAAGAAAACCTCTCCCGCTACGCGGGAGAGGTTTTGCGAGGCTACCCCCGCTTCTGCTTCCATGCTTCGAAATCGCGCTTGGCCTCGTCGCCCGCCGCCGGGAACAGCCCGGCCAGCGGGCGGCCGCGCGCCACTTCCTCCTCGGCGAATTCCTCGTACAGCGTGGTCGCCAGCGCTTCCTCCGCCAGCTCATCGACGATGTCCGGCGGAATCACCACCACCCCGTCGCAATCGCCCACGATGATGTCGCCCGGATACACCGCGACGCCCCCGCACCCGATCGGCAAATTCAAATCGCACGGGTGATGCGCGACCGGGCTGGGCGGTGAGGACGGGCGGCGGTGATACGCCGGCAGGCCGGTCTTGAACACGCCTTCGGAATCCCGCAGCCCGCCATCGGTCACGATGCCGGCGCAACCGCGCGCCGCCAGCCGCCCGACATAAAGATCGCCGGCCGAGGCCGCGCGTGCATCGCCGCGCGAATCGACCACCAGCACGTGGCCCGGTGGGCAGGTTTCCATTGCCTGCGGCTGGATCTGGCTGCGCGGGCCCTTCGCGGTTGGGCCATCCTTGTCCTCGCGCGACGGGATGAAGCGCATGGTGAACGCGATGCCCACCATGCGCGCCATGTTGGGGCGCACCGGCCACACGTCCTGCATGAACATGCTGCGCAGGCCGCGGCGCTGCAGCGCGCCGGTCAGTGTCGAGGTTCCGACGCGCATCAGCGCATCGCGGGTTTTCGGCAGCAGTTCGGTCATGACGAGTTTTCCTCCGGAACGATTGTCGGATGGCGGTTTACCGGTTGGCCGGCGGCGCCTCTACCACCCGCCGTGGTGCCAGGGGCGCGTTGCGGATCGGACTGAGGTCGAGGTGCGGCATCGCCACGCTGAGCTGTCGCAACACGCCGTTGGCGAGTTCGTTGTAGTCCTCGAAACCGCGCCGCAGCCGGCCGCGCCAGGCGGGAATGCCGCCATTGGCATGCAACTCAAACGCGGATTCTCGGCCGTCAAGTGCGGAAGACACATGGTCCCACGCCATTTGCAACAGCGCGGATCGCTGCAACGCGCTGTAGCCGCCGCCGCCGAACGATTCCTCCAGCCCGGCGGCAACCTCCGGGGCGGCGAGGTCGGTATCGCCGGGCGCCACGACCAAGGAAGAGCCGGGCACGATGCGCAACAACTCGCTCATGCCCGGCCGCGCCTTCAGCATCGCGATGCTGCCCGCCGCGAGATGGCACTCATTGGGAAAGCAATAGCCCGCCGCCGTGAACTGCGGATCGCGCTCCGCCGCGGTCTGGCAGCTTCGCACGGTTTGCACGTCGGTCATCAGATCGAGCAGATAGTTGATGGTGGCATCGTGTGAGGTGAGCCCGATTGTGTGGGCACAGGCAAGCGCCAGGCCGAGCGTGAACTCCGCCTTCGACAGCCAGCAATAGAGCTGGTGCCAGAACAGCCAGCGGGCAATCCGGTCGGGTGACGGATCGACCAGGAAGACGCGCTCCCAGGGAACATGCACGTCCTCCAGCCACATCTGCCCGTCGAGCTCGTCGTAGCGGCTGGAGAGCGGCGCCATGAAGGGGTTGGCGTGGCGCACGGAGACGCGGCGGCAGATCACGGTGACGCCGGGCGCGTTCACCGGCACGACGAAGGTGGCGCGGTGGCCCTGGAAATCGGTGCCGCAATGCGCGCCGATATAGACGTCTTCCGCATAAGGCGGGCTGGTGTGCATGCCCACCTTGCCGCTGATCGTCAGGCCGGAATCGGTTTCGCGCACGATGCGCAGGGCAGTGCGCTCCTTCGGGTCCGGGCGCATGCGCGCGCCGATCGTCGCTGATCCGGCCGAGAAGGTGAGGAACCGGCCGGTGCGGGCGATTTCGTCGCGATAAGCCAGGGCATTGCCGATCTGCTGCTGCGAGACGTCGCGTGCCTGCGCCTCGCCGAGAATGCCGAGCGCGATCAGGCAGCCATAGGCCGGCGTGTGGGTGATGTTGCCGGCGCTGAGGAACGTCGTCGCGGCAAAGCTTCTGCCCATCGCGACGAGGTCGTCGGAGGTCCTCGGCAGCACGCAGCCCCAGGCGAGGCGCTTTCCGCCCGTGTCCGGCGGCGAGAGCAGCCGGTCCTGCCAGGCCGGATCGAAGTGACGGTCGTACCAGGCGACGTATTCATCGACCATTGCGCGGGTGGCCGGATGCGTCGTTACGTCCTCGACCTGGCCCTCGCCGACCACCCAGACCTTGCGCCCGTCACGCAACGACTCGCGGTACTCGGCGCCGGTTCGCATGCTGTGTGTTTCCTGTCCCATATGCGTCACTGCATCCTGTCATTGCGAGGAGCGCAGCGACGAAGCAATCCCCCGCGGGAGATTGCTTCGTCGCTGCGCTCCTCGCAATGACATCGGTGTCTATCCTCCCGCCTGCCCCTCCTGCATCGCCCGCCAGACCCGGTCGGAGGTCGCCGGCATGTCGAGTTCGCGCACGCCGAGCGGTTCCAGCGCGTGCATGACGGCGATCATCACCGAGGGGAGCGCGCCGACCGTTCCCGCCTCGCCCGCGCCCTTCGCGCCCAGCGGATTGCCCGCGGTCGGCACCGGATTGCTGACGATCCTGACGTTGCACAGATTGTCCGCGCGCGGCATGCAGTAATCCATGAAGCTTGCCGTCAGCAACTGGCCGGATCCAGGTTCATACACCACCTGTTCCATCAGGATCTGGCCGACGCCCTGCGCCACGCCGCCATGGATCTGCCCGGCGAGCGTCAGCGGATTGATCACCGTGCCGACGTCGTCCACCACGAGATAGGACTGCAATTCAACCGCGCCGGTATCCGGGTCGATCTCCACTTCGCAGACATGGCAGCCGTTGGGGAACGTGTCGCGCTTCGGCGCATAGGTCGCATGCTCGTACATCCCCGGCTCCATGCCCGGCGGCAACCGGGCCGGCTGGAACGATGCCGCCACCACCTGCTTCAGCGTCATCCCGCGATCGGTGCCGGCCACGCTGAATTTCGCGTCGGCAAATTCGATGTCTGCTTCCGCCGCCTCCAACAGGTGCGCCGCCAGCTTCTTGCCTTTGTCGATCACCTTCTGCGCCGCGAAGGTCAGCGCCGAGCCGCCGGTCACCATCGACCGCGACCCGTTCGACCCCATTCCGAATGCCACCCGGTCGGTGTCGCCATCGATGAACTGCACGTCGTTCGGATCGATCCCCAGCTTGCCGCACAGGATCTGCTTGAACGCGGTCTCGTGTCCCTGGCCGTGCGTCTTGGTGCCCATCAGCAGGATCGCGCTGCCGCTCGGATTGAACCGCACTTCGGCATATTCCGGCGTCGGCCCCGCCGCTTGCTCGATCGAATTCGCCAGGCCGATGCCACGCAGCCTGCCGCGCGCGCGCGAAGCCTCGCGACGGCCGGCAAAGCCCGCGTAGTCGGACGCCTCCAGCGCGATCTCCAAATTGCGGCCGAACTGGCCGCAATCATAGTACGGACCGAGCGCGGTCTTGTACGGCATTTTCGCTTCGGGAATGATATTGCGGCGGCGCAGCTCGATCGGGTCGATGTTCAGCTCCCGTGCCGCCGCCTGCATGGCTCGTTCGATGATATAGATCGCCTCCGGCCGGCCCGCACCGCGATACGGCGCGGTGGGGCTGGTGTTGGACAGCACCGCATCGATCGTCACGCAGGCCGCCGGGATGTCATACACGCCGACTACGGTGCCGATCTGTCCGAATGGTGTCAGCAATTGCCGGTCCGACGCGATATAGGCGCCGATGCTCGCCAGCATGTGCATGCGCAGGCCGACGATTTTAGCCGCCTCGTCGAACGCCAGCTCAATCGTGCCGACATTGTCGCGGCCATGCTCGTCGGCCAGCAGCACCTCGGAACGCTCGCATTTCCACTTCACCGGCCGCCCCAGCTTGCGCGCCGCCCACAGCGTCAGCCGGTGCTCGACATATTGCCAGCCCTTGGCACCGAACCCGCCGCCCACGTCGAGGCAGACCACGCGGACTTTGCTCTCCGGCACCTTGAACACCATGTTGGCGAGCATGTTGCGCACGCGGTGCGGATAGTTCACGTCGGCATAAAGCGTGTAGCGGTCTTCCGCCGGGTCATAGATGCCGATCGCGCCGCGCGGCTCCATGTACTGCGCGTGCACGCGGGTGATCACGTAGCGGCGCTTGACGATGTGGGCCGCGCGCGCGAAGGCCGCCTCGGTTGCCGCCCGATCGCCGCGCTCGGTGGTGTGCGAGATGTTGTCGGGGTTTTCGTCCCACAGCCGCGGCGCGTCCGGCTCCGCCGCTGCCGCAACTGACGTCACCGCGGGAAGCGGCTCGTAATCGACCGCCACCTGCTCTGCCGCGTCCTTCGCCTGCGCAAGCGTCTCGGCGATCACCATTGCCACCGGATCGCCGACATAGCGTGCGCGATCGACTACCAGGGCGGGCCGCTGCGGCGCGAACATCGGCGAGCCGTCGCGTTTCTTGCGCGGCATGGCCGCTTTCGGCATGGCGAGCCCGTCATTCGCGTAGTCGGTGCCGGTATAAACCGCCAGCACGCCCGGTGCATTCGCCGCGGCTTGCGTATCAACGGAACGGATCCGCGCATGCGCGTGGGGCGAGCGAACGAACACGCACCAGGTCTGCCGGTGAAACGTCTGGTCGTCCTGATAGCGCCCCTTGCCGGTGAGCAATCGGCGGTCTTCCACCCGGCGCATCGGTTGACCGACGCCGAATTTCATGTTGGCGGACGATTCGAAAGCGTCATCCATGCGCATCTCCATTAAACCTCGCCCGCGCAGCGGGAGAGGTTCATACGAACCGGCACGAAATCGAACCCAGCGGCCCGTAGTCGATGTGGAACTGGTCGCCGGCGTGCGCTTCCACCGTGCTGGTGAACGAACCGCCCAGCACGAACTGACCCGGCTCGAGCGCGATATCGAACGGTGCCAGCTTGTTGGCCAGCCACGCCACGCCGTTCGCCGGGTGGTTCAGCACCGCGGCGGCGACGCCGGATTCCTCGATGATGCCGTTGCGATAGCACAACGCCGACACCCAGCGCAGATCGACCTCCATCGGCCTGACCGGCCGCCCGCCCACCACCAGCGCGGCATTGCCCGCGTTGTCGGCGATGCTGTCCACCACCTGGCGCGGCGCGTTGGTCTCCGGATCGACCCGATGCGTTCGCCCGTCAACGATTTCGACCGACGGCGTCACGTAATCGACCGCGCTCAGCACGTCGAAGATCGTGCAGTTCGGGCCTTTCAGTCGACGGCCGATGACGAAGCCCAACTCGCATTCCAGCCGCGGCTGGATGAAGCGGTCCACCGGAATATGCGCCCCGTCCGGGTAGAACATGTCCTCCAGCAACGCGCCGTAGTCGGGCTCGGTGATGTTGGCCTGGCGCTGCATCGCGCGCGACGTCAGGCCGATCTTGTGGCCCTTGATCGTGTTGCCTTCCGCAACCTTGATCGCCACCCACTTGCGCTGGACGGCGTACGCGTCCTCGGTGCTGAACCCGGGATGCAGCACGCTTGGCGCGCGGGTCCGCCGACGCGCCATTTCCGCCGCGTGGTAGGCGCGTGCCAACGCCTCGATCGTGCGCTCGTCCAACATCGTCCGCTCCTCAGGATGCGACGGCTTCGCGGCGGCCGAACAGCGGCACGCCCTCGCCCTGGTCCGCCAGCGCGGCCTTGCCTTCCGTCGGCAACTGAACGGCGAAATTCAACGCCGCGTCGATGTCGCCTTCCCACACCTCGCGCGGCAACTCGTACAGCAACTCGATGCCGTAGCCGTTCGGATCGTGAATATACAGGCTGTGCGTCATGCCATGATCGACACGACGATCGAATTTTACCCCACGTTCCTGCAGATACGCCAATTGCTCCAGCCATGCCTCGCGGCTCGGCAGCGCGATCGCGATATGGTTGATCGCGCAGGGCATGCCGAACATGCTCCATTCCGCCGGCGGCGCCGGCAGGCTGGCGTTCTCCACCAGTGCAACGTCGTGGTGGTTCATGCTGCCACCGCCGTGATCGCCGCTGTAGAACCGCATCTTCGGCGGGTTCGGCCGTTGTGGTGTCGCATGCAGCTCGCCCACCTGCTGGAAGCCCAGCATTTCGGTCCAAAACCGGTGCGACTCCTCCATGTCGCGCACATTGAGGACGAGGTGATTGAGACCCGCCGGCGTGACGGCTGTCCGTGCCATAGGAACGCTCCCTTGGTTGCTGATGCAACGCATGATCCCACAACCCGCGCGGTCATTCCATCCCGCTGCTGCGCAGGCCGCCGAATACCACGAAACCGGCTGCCGCCATCATGGATGCCACAACCGTCTGCGCCCACCCCGGACAGCGCCCGTTTGGTCCGGCCCGGCAGCACCGCATTGCCCGACCCGGCTGCGCCCGGCGTTCCCGATCCGGCGGGGGATGACGCCGGCGCATGCGCGCCCCACATTGGCGGCGTGGCGCGGCAACCGGATGGAGGCAGCTTGGACCGCAGGACCATCGGACTGATCTGGATCGGCGGCATCGTGCTGATGGTCGTGCTGTATGTCATCGGTCCGCAGGATTTCATCCAGGCTTGCGAGGCGTACCTGTCCCGCCTCTGGTGGTTCATCGGCAACCTGATCGAAACCTTGTCGGCGCGCGCATTCAATGCCGTGCGCGCCGCGGCCCTCGCGCTCTATGCGGTGTTCGCCGTGCTGGCGGTCCTGGCGCGGCGGCGCGGGCTGCGCGGCGGTGGCGCCTTGTTCATCGTCTCGGCGCTGTTCCTGCTGCTGGTCGGGACGCGCTGGTACGATCCTGGCATCAAATGGTTCACCGCCGCGGTGCTCGCCGGCGCCGGCGCTGCGGCGATGACCGCCCGGCTGCTGCATCCGCCGCCCTTGCCGCGCGACCCGAACAACCCTTGGGGGGCCTCGGGTTATCGACCGGTGAACCAGCCAGGCGCACCGCCGCCGCCCTGACGCTCGTCCGCCAGGGCGCTTCCCGCCCGCGGCCCCGCCCGGCGCTGTCCTTGTCCATGTCCGGCTCTTGTCGCAGCCAAGCGCTTCCGCGACACTGTGGCCGAGGCTCGGCAGGAGTCGATCATGGTCACAGGCGCGCGCGTGTTCGTCTCCGGTGTCGCCCCCGAAGCGCTGGCATCCTGCGGCCATCCCGGCATCGGCGCCGATGCCGGCGTGGCGGCGCTGCGGGCGGCCGGGATTTCGGAAATCGAGATGACCGACCGCACCGCGGCGACCATGTCGCTGCGCTGCGTCGTCAGCCAACAGGATGTCGCCAACAGGGCGCTGTATCGCGCCAGTCCGTTCGGCGCGACGATCAGCGGCCAGGCGATCAACACGGACGCCGACATGCAGAAGACGATGTAGCCGATGGAACGGCTGGAACTTATCTACGAACCGTTTCCCGGCGACGCGCTGGAGCGCTTCGTCGAAGACGGCGTGGTGAACCATAATTTCGCGGCAACCGGCATGGCGGAGTTCTTCCCGGTCGGTTTTTTCCTGCGCAACTCCCGCGGCGAGTGGCTGGGCGGCCTGACCGGCTTCACCTGGGGCGGCTGGCTGCAGGTGCGTTTCCTGTGGGTCGCATCGGCGTGGCGCTCACGCGGCAACGGCACGCGGCTGATGAATGCCGCGGAGGCGTTCGCGGTGGAACATGACTGTGCGCATGCGACGCTGGAGACGCATAGTTTCCAGGCTTTGGCATTTTATCGGAACCGCGGCTACGCGGTGGTCGGACAGCTCGACGATTACCCACCGGGCCACACGAAATACTTCCTGCGCAAGGCGCTGGATGCCGACGGTCGCGGGACGGCCGGGTGACTATCGGGCGAAATCGCGCGCGCATTCCGCCGCTTCATTTTCTCCATGCCTCTTCAGTGTTGAAACCTGCTGAATCGCGGAGCCGGGCTTGCGCGTGACCAGGCTCCGGCGCGTCATCGCGGCCGATCCGGGCGAGTCCCCCGCGACCGCAAATCCCCGCAGGGTGACGGCCGGCGGCATCCTTGCTAACCTCGCGCCCGATCATCCGGAGGAAGCCGATCCATGAGCGCCACCGCCCTCGATTACGCCAGGCTGTACAGCGACGGGTTGCCGGACCCGGCGCCGCGGTGGGCACCGTTTCCGAAATACTATTTCGTCGGTGGCAACAACGACCCGGAGCAAATCCCGATCGAGGGACTGGTGGAGGCGGCGGCGTCGGTATTGCGGCGTGAAGGTTCCAGGCTTGCGATCTACAATCTTGGCATGGGGCCGCAAGGCTATCCCGGCCTCCGCCAGTTCGTTGCCGACAAATCGAAGCAGCATCGCGGCATCGCGGCGCCCATCGACGACGTGATGATCGTCACCGGTTCAGGCCAGGGAATCGACATGATCAGCAAGCTGTTGCTCAATCCGGGCGACACGGTGCTGGCCGAGGAATTCTGCTACCAGGGCGCGCTGAACCGGTTCCGCAAGCTCGGGGCGAAACTTGAGGCCATGAAGCTGGATGCCGACGGCATCGTCATCGACGCGCTGGCGGCGCAACTCGCCGCGCTGAAGGTCAAGGGCGTTACGCCGAAATTCATCTACACCATCCCAACCATCCAGAACCCCACCGCGAGTATTCTCCCGCTGGACCGCCGGCATGCGCTGCTGCGGCTCGCGCACGAATATAACGTCGCGATCTTCGAGGACGAATGCTACGCTGACCTGTTGTGGCAGGGCGTCGAGGCGCCGCCGGCGCTGTATGCGTTGGACCCCGGCGCGGTGATCCATCTCGGCTCGTTCTCCAAGTCGCTCGCGCCGGCCCTGCGGCTCGGCTACGTCATCGCGCCATGGGAGATCATGCGCCGCCTGTTGCCGCTGAAGGGCGACAGCGGCACCGGCGCGCTGGACCAGATGATCGTCGCCGAATATTTCTCGAAGAATTTCGACCGGCACCTGGCTCACCTGAACGGCGTGCTGCAGGGTAAGCTGGACGCCATGGTCGAGGCGGTTGAGCGGGAGTTCGGCAGCGCGGCGGAATGCTGGGTGCCGAAGGGCGGCATCTTCCTGTGGATCAAGCTGCCGGACGAGGTCGATACGCGCAAGCTGCTGAAGCCTGCCGCCGATGCCGGTATTGCCTTCAACGAGGGCCCGGCCTGGGCCGTCAGCGCCGACAATTCGAAATCGCACCTGCGCCTGTGCTTCGCCATGCCCAGCAAGCAGGTGATCCGCGATGGCGTCGCCGCCTTCGCCCGGGTCTGCTACGAACAAACCGGCATTCCACGCCAGAGCGGCAACATACGGCGCCCCAGCCAGGAGGAACCACGATGATGGACCCGATGCGCGGCAATAACGGTCCGCGCTACAAGCACCAGCCCGGCAACGAGGCGCCGTACGAGACGATCAGCGTGGACAAGCTGACGCCGATCATCGGCGCCGAGATCGGCGGCATCGACCTGTCGAAGCCGCTCGGCAACCACCAGATGGCGGAGGTGCACCGCGCGCTGGCAGAGAATCTCGTGATCTTCTTCCGCGACCAGCACATGGCGCCGGAGCAGCATCTGGCGTTCGGACGGAGTTTCGGCGAGCTGCACATCCATCCGGCGGCGCCGGCGCATCCGGACCATCCGGAGATGATGGTCATCCACGCCGACCAGAACTCGCCCCGTGCCAACGGCGAAGGCTGGCACAGCGACGTTTCCTGCGATCCGGAACCGCCCATGGGCAGCATCCTGTACATCAAGACCTGCCCGCCGAAGGGCGGCGATACGCTGTTCGCCTCGATGTACGCGGCATACGAGTCGCTGTCGGACCGCATGAAGGCGTATCTCGACGGCCTGGTCGCGCTGCATGACGGCGAGGAAAACTATCGCGGCACCTACAAATATGCCGGTGTCGGCGACAAGGCGACCTATCCGCGCGCGGAACATCCGGTGGTACGCACGCATCCGGTCACCGGCCAGAAGGCGCTGTACGTCAACCGCGGCTTCACCCGGCGCCTGCTGGGTGTGCCGCGCGACGAGAGCCACGCGATCCTGGACTATCTCTGGACCCATGCGGAGAACCCGCTGTTCCAGTGCCGCTTCCGCTGGCAGGCGAACTCGGTGGCGTTCTGGGACAATCGCTGCGTGCAGCACCGCGCGATGTGGGACTACTGGCCGCACACCCGCTCCGGGTTCCGCGTCACGGTGGCGGGCGACCGGCCAGTATAGGCGGGGTTGTCGTCGGCGCTGGGCTGAATCGCTACGCCATGGTCAGCACGTCGCCCAGCTTGTCCACCAGGTAGTCCAGGTCGTCCGGGGAAAAATCCTCGCACTGCGACAGGATGCGGGTGATGACGCGGGCGCGGTAGCGCTCGAAGTCGCGCTCGCCCCCGTCCAGCCCTGTGCTGTTCACTGCGTCCACCGCGACGCGGAACACCGGCAGCAGGCTCGCAGGCAGTCCGGCCTTGCGGTACAGCGAGGCCAGCCCGTTGCCGCCGGCATCTTGCACCAATACCTGCGCGTTCTCCGCCGGCACGTGGGCGCGCACCGCCAGGGCGGTTTCGAAGAATGCCAGGTCGCCCATGCACAGCGCGCGCAGGATCAGCGACGGAGTCAGCCGCTGGTGCTGCTGCATCTGCCGGATCAAGGTTTCCAGTTCGTGCCGGCTGGCCCGCATGCTCAGCCCGATGATCGCCCGTTCCCTGCTCTGCAGCACGAGATCGGCGGCGACGGCCGGCGGCAAAGCGTGATGCGACAGCAGGTAGTCGCGCAGCTCGTCCGTGACCATCACGACAAGACGTTCGGCTACGGTCACCGGCAGGCTGGCCCGGTGCACGATGCTGGTCTTCACAACCTCGCTGCCCGCGAAGCGATCGACCGCGCGGTGCAGGCTGGGCTCGCCGATCCGCGCGGCCTTGTTGCCCAGCAGCGCCACCACCGCGCTTTCGTGGGCCTCGCCAATCAGCGCGTCCGCGACCGGTTCCGACACATCGTCCCGCGAAGCGATCGCCTGCTGCCGGATCGGGTCGGCGTGGCGCAGAATGGCCACCAGGTCGGCTTCGGCGAGGGCCGGCGAGTCCGTCAGGATCGGCAGCGCCACCGCCTCGACATCGTTCGCCAGGCGCAGCGCCACGTCGCGTGGCAGGCGCACCGCCCGGCGCAGGCTTTCGGCCAGCGCCCGGCGGACCGTTTCAGCGACATCCTGCGCCATGATCCGGGCGATGTCTTGGGCGATGGCCAGTTCGTCCGGCGTGAGGCGCGTGCTGTCGATCTCCTGCGCCATCTTGGCGGCGAGCTCGGCACGCATCTCGACCGAGGGCTCCGCCAGCAGGCGGGCGACATCAGCGTGGGAGAGGGAGGAGGTCATGGGTGCGATCGCGTCGGCCTGCTGTGGCGTGTCAGTATTGCCGGCGAAGGTTTAGGGCAGGTTAACGTTTCGTGGGGTGGCGTGCCGGTCCGTGACCGGGGCGCGGAATGTGCTGGAGTACGCGCGCAGCGGAGTTCATTGCACCATCTGCTCTGTCCGTCGTCGCCGCGAAAGTGCGGATGGCGGACAGAGCGTTCGCGGGGATGACGGAAGCAGCGGCATGCCGCCTGCGCAACCGGCCCTAACGTGACTATTCGGCGGTGAACCCTCGGTTCGGCGGTGGCTCCTCAATACCGCCGCATCAGCGCCACCAAACGCCCTTGCACCTTCACCTTGTCGGCCGGGAAGATCCGCGTCTCGTGCCGCACGTTGCACGGCTCCAGCGCGATCGAGTTGCCGCGCCGGCGCAGCCGCTTCAGCGTCACCTCGGTATCGTCCACCAGCGCCACCACGATCTGGCCGTTGTCCGCCTGTTCTCCCTTGCGGATGATCACCGTGTCGCCGTCCAGGATGCCCGCCTCGACCATCGAATCGCCGGCCACCTCCAGCGCGTAGTGCTCGCCGCCCGACAGCATCGCCATCGGCACCTCGATCTGGCTGCCGGCATCGCGCAATGCCTCGATCGGCAGGCCGGCGGCGATGCGGCCGTACAGCGGCAGTTCGATCGCGGCCACCTCATTCGCCGCGCGCACCCCGGCGATGCGCGGGGAAAAATCGCCGCGGATCACGTTGGGGGAGAAGTTCGAAGCGGCAGCCTCGGCGGCCGGCTCGGCGGCAGCGGTGTTCTCAGGCAGGCGCAGCACCTCCAGTGCCCGCGCCCGGTGGTGGCGGCGGCCGATGAAACCGCGCTCCTCCAGGGCAGAAATCAGCCGGTGGATGCCGGATTTCGACTTGAGCTGCAATGCCTCCTTCATTTCCTCGAAGCTGGGGGAGAAGCCAGTCTGTTTCAGGTGCCGATCGATATAGACCAGCAGCTCGTGCTGTTTCCGGGTGAGCATGGGGCGGGGTTTTCCCTTGGCAGGTGCGATCCGCCTGGCCCGTTTTCGGAACAAAGCGGCAACTGGAGGCGTGTTCTAAATAGGTTCGCACCAGTTCGTCAAGAAAAGGTGGATATTTCGGTTAAAAGCCTGCCACGGGGCGATTTTCCGACCGGAGGGCAGCCTCACAGGCCGAGCGAATCGAGCCGGATGACCGCTACCTCGGCGCCTTCCGGCAGGGCAGGGGCGTGCGGCGCGCGCAGGATCAGCGCGTCGGCCAGCGCCAGCCGCCGCAGCATCGCCGAGTCCTGCACCGGGAAGGGGGTGACGACCAGCTTTCCGGCGGCATCGGCGGCGATGGTGGCGCGCAGATGGTCGGCGCGATGGTCGTTGGCGCCGACCGGCTTGCCGAGCAGGGCGGTGGTGGTGGGCGGCGGTGCGGCGGGCAGGCCGCACAGGCGGGACAGCGCCGGCACCAGAAACAGGATGGCGCACACCATGGCCGACACCGGGTTGCCCGGCAGGCCCAGCACCGGCACGCCGGCGTCCTTCGGCCCCAGCCGGCCGAACAGCAGCGGCTTCCCCGGCCGCATGGCGATCTGCCAGAAATCCACCACCATGCCGCGGCTTTGCAACCCCGCGATCACCAGGTCGTGATCGCCGACCGAGGCGCCGCCGGTGGTCACCAGCATGTCCGCCCCGGCGACCGCATCGACCACCGCGGCGACCGCCTCGCTGGTGTCCGCGGCGATCGGCAGCACCGTGGGCAGCCCGCCGGCGGCGCGCACCAGGGCGGCCAGCGCGTGCGAGTTGGAGGAGACGATGCCGCCGGGCGGGATCGGCTCGCCCGGCATGGCGATCTCGTCGCCGGTCGCCAGGATGGCGACGCGAGGGCGGCGGTGCAGGCTGAGCCAGGGGTGGTTGGCGGCGGCGGCGAGGCCCACGTCGCGCGCGGTGATGCGGCGGCCGGCGGGCAGTACGGGGTCGCCTTGGGAAAAATCCTGGCCGGCGCGGCGGATGTGGCGACCTTGCTTCACCGCTTCGTTGACCCGCACGCTGTCGCCGTCGCGCGGCGCGTCCTCCTGCAGCAGGATGGCGTCGGCACCGTCCGGCACGACGCTGCCGGTGAACAGGCGCACCGCCTGGCCGGGGCCGACGCTGCCGTCGAACGGATGGCCGGCGGGGGCGGCGCCGATCACGCTGAGCGTGGCGTGGAGCACGCCATCGGCCGCGCGCAACGCATAGCCGTCCATGGCGGACAGGTCGGCCGGCGGCTGCGTCAGCCGGGCGATGACCGGGGCGGCGGTGACGCGGTTCCACGCATCGGCCAGGGCGACGATCTCCGCCGGCGTGGGGCGCAGGTCGGCAAGGATGCGGGCGCGGGCTTCATCGACACTGATCATGGCAGCCAATCCTGATTGGGCGAGGGCAGGGTCAATGTGCGCGGCGGCGCAGGCCGCCTCAAGGCCTCGGCTGAAATGGCTGATGCGGCCGTATCGCGGCAGCCGCCGTTTGGCGTGGTTGCGCCCGGCCAGGCGGCCAACGCGCGCGATGGTGGCGTTTCGCAGCGTTCAATATCGCTCCGTCTCGGCCAGGCTTGCGCATGTCGCGGTTGTGCCCAGCCGGCAGCCCGTGCCGCGCCGGCCGCCGCGGCTCAATCAGGCCGAAGTTCTCGACGCCATCGACGATATCGCCGTGGCACCGCCCCGGCCTGGCACGAACAAATCGCCGATGCCGAAGAGGCGAAGCTGGCTTCCCGGTTTCGGCGGCCGCCCTTCGCTTTGCCATCGGGCAGATGCCGTTGCGTCGCCGTTCGGCCGCAGCGAAACGAATAGCCATCGCGGCGATAGCCGTCTTTCAAGATTTCGAAAGGGCGTCTCGCCAACGCAATGCCGTTCGGAATGTAACGACGCCCAGAAACAGGTGAGCCGGTCGTCATGGGAGGAGCCCGACTCCCGCCATCCCCGAGACGGCGGAACCTGTGCGGGTGCCGGGTCTCCGATTTCACGGGGATGACGCGGAACCACGACCCCGGTCATGTGATTTGCCTGTTCCCGGGTGACGCCTGACAAGAACACCCTCCACCCGGCTGTTCGAGCCAATCACTCACGGCACAGGTGGCAGACATCGTGCACCGGTTTGGCGGGCGTGCTCGATGCGAAGGATACCGATCGCCGGCACGTCATCTTCGGTCACGCATGCCTGTTGCAGGCGGCCTTCCTGCGACTGGCGCCTGCCACTTCGATCATACCCGTAGCCCGCCCGGATTCCTCTGAAGTTCGTCGTGCAGGGCATGGAAGTGGCGCCGCCGGCCATGCGGACGCCGCAAGGCGGCCTCGCGCCCGGGCCCGGGCCCGGCAATGACTCCTGCATGGCAGCGGTGACGATATCCAAGATCATGACGCCGCAATCTCCGCCACCTGTTTTGCAGCCTCCGACTCGTGGCCGCGCTGGTGGAAATAGTTGGCACGATAGAACGCCAGCACCAGGTCGCGGTACACCGCCGGCGGATAGCGCGGCGGATTGTCGGCCGCCAAGCAGCTCGGCAGGCACTCGATCGTGCTCTCTGGGTTGGGGCTGTGGAAATACGCGATGGAATACCGGTCGGTGCCGGACTCGTTGATCACCCCATGCGGCGTGGACAGGAACCGGTCGTTCGACCACCGGCGCATCATGTTGCCCAGGTTGATCAGGAACGTGCCGGGGATGACCGGGGGCGGCAGCCACTCGCCACTGGGCAGGCGGATGGCCAGCCCGGGCACGTCGGTGCGCGCCAGCACGGTCATAAAACTGTTGTCGGTGTGCGGCGCGGTGCCGAAGGTGTTTTCGCTGGTGTCGGCCTGCGGTGGGTAGTGCAGGAAGCGCAGGTTGACATGCGCCTCATTGGCAAAGAACGGCGCGAAGAAATTCTCCGGCATGTCCAGCGCCACCGCAAAGGGCGGCAGCATGCGGTCGGACATCGCGGCCAGCGCGTGGAAATACGCCATCATGTCGTCGCGCAAGCCGGGCACGCCGGCCGGCCACTGGTTGCGGCCCCGCAGCGGTACGCCGGCGACCACGGCGGGATGGTCGGCATCGCGGTCGTAGCTGACGAAGAAGCTCTCGTTCTGGTTCGGCTTGGTCGCCTTATGGACGGTGGAAGCGGCCTGCACCGAGGCGTTCATCGGCATGTAGCCGATGTTGTTCTCGTTCAGCCGCAACGCCAGCTTGGTTTCCAACGGCAATGCGTGGAACCGGCGCGAGGCGGCAAACGCGCGGTCTATCGTGTCCTGCGGCACACCATGGTTCAGCGCGTAGAAGAACCCGATGTTCTCGCAAGCGTAGCGGAGCTCCTCCGCCAGACGCTGCAATGCGCCAGGTTCGCCGGCGAAATACGGGCCGTAGTCGATCACCGGAATCGCGCTTGCGGTGGCCGCGAGGTCCTTCACCGCGTGCTGCCTGAACAGATGCATGCCACTCCTCCGCGCTGCGCTTGCGGCCATTATACACGGGGGGGCGGAGGTCGCCCAGTCGGAGGTCGCCCAGTCGGGGGGCGCTTCCTCGCCCTTCCCTGGCGAGGGGCGTAGCATCCGCCGGCCAGTGGATGGTGCGCACCGTTCCTCCCAACCCCCTCCCTCAAGGGGAAGGGCAGGAATATCCTTCCCCTACTTCACCGACGCCACGCGCAGCGCATTCGTGGTGCCCGAATGGCCAAACGGAACGCCTGCCGTCACGACGATTTCTTCCCCGTGCGCCGCGAAGCCTTCGGTCCGCGCCACATGCACCGCCCGGGTCACCGCCTCGCCCATCGAGTGCACGTCGGGCACCACTACCGCGTGCACGCCCCACACCACCGCCATCCGACGCGCGGTGTCGATGTGCGGCGTCAGTCCGATCACCGGCGAATCCGGCCGTTCCCGCGCCACCCGCAGCGCGGTGCTCCCCGAGGCGGTGAACGCCACGATCGCCTTCGCTCCGATCGTGTGGCCCACCTGCCGCGCCGCCGCGGCGATCGCATCCGCCGCCGAACGTTCCGGCTCGGGCCGCGACGCCTCGATCATCCCCCGCCACAGGTCATCCTGCTCCACACGCGCAACGATTCGGTCCATCATGTTCACCGACTCGTACGGGTACTGCCCCGCCGCGGTCTCCGCCGACAGCATCACCGCGTCGGCGCCGTCGAACACCGCGGTCGCGACGTCGGAGGCTTCCGCCCGCGTCGGCGCCGGCGCGGTGATCATGCTCTCCAGCATCTGCGTCGCCACCACCACCGGCTTGCCCATCTGCCGCGACAATCGCACGATGCGCTTCTGCGCCAGCGGCACTTCTTCCGGCGGCAGTTCCACGCCAAGATCGCCGCGCGCCACCATCACCGTGTCGGTGAGCTTCAGGATGCCGTCGAGGTTTTCCAGCGCCTGCGGCTTCTCCAGCTTCACCATGATCCAGGCGCGGCCGGCGATCAGTTCCTTCGCCTCGGCCACGTCCTCCGGCCGCTGCACGAAGGACAGCCCGATGTAGTTGGCGCCGTGTTGGAGGGCGAACTCCAGGTCCACGCGGTCCTTTGCCGTCAGGGCGGGGATCGGCAGCACGACGTCGGGCACATTGACGCCCTTGTGATCGGATAGCGGACCGCCGACCATCACCTCGGTCTCCAGTGCATCCGGCCGCTTGCGCGCAACGCGCAGCCGCAGCTTGCCGTCGTCCAGCAGCAAGGTGCTGCCGATCGCGGCGGCTGCGATGATCTCCGGATGCGGCAGGTTCACGCGCGTGGAGTCGCCCGGCGTGGCATTCAGGTCGAGCTGAAACGGTTGCCCGGTCTGTAGGTGGACCCGCCCGCCGCTGAACGTGCCGACGCGCAGCTTGGGCCCCTGCACGTCGGCCAGGATGCCGATCGGGCGGTCGAATTTTTCCTCCAGCGCGCGGATCATGGCGAAGCGGGCGGCGTGGTCCTCGTGTGTGCCGTGCGAAAAATTCAGCCGGAACACGTCCGCGCCGGCCTGGAACAACCGTGTCAGTACCTCCATGGTAGAGCTTGCGGGGCCGAGCGTGGCAATGATCTTGGTGCGCCGGCGGCGGCGCAGTTTGGGTCGTGTGGCCATCAGGGGAATACCTCAGGCGATCAGGATCGCGCGAAAATCGTTGACGTTGGTCAGGGTGGGGCCGGTGCGGATCAGGTCGCCGGCCGCTTCGAACAGGCTGTGGCTGTCATGGCCCAGCAGCATGCGCCGCGGGTCCAGCCCATGCGCCTGCACGCGCGCCAGCGTGTCGGGGAAGAGCATGGCGCCGGCAATATCGTCCATGCCGTCGATGCCGTCGGTGTCGCCGGCAGTCGCCCAGATTTCCCCCGCAGCGTCCAGGGCCACCGCCAGGCCGAGCAGAAACTCGGTGTTGCGGCCGCCATGACCGGCTGGGCCGTGGCCTAGGGTGACCGTGGTCTCGCCGCCGGACAGCAGCACAGCGGGCGCGGGTGCCGGCTCGCCATGCGCGCGGACGCTGCGGGCGATGCCGGCCATCACGACGCCGAGTTCGCGTGCCTCACCTTCCAGGGCATCGCCCAGGATGACGGGGGTCAGGCCGAGGTCACGCGCCGTCCGCGCCGCCTGGCGCAGCGCCATCATAGGCGCGGCGATCAGGCGGAACTCGGCATGGGGCAGGGTGCCGGGTTTCGGCGTTTCGTCCTCCTCCCGGGCCAGACGCGCAGCCACCGCGGGCGGGCACTCGATGCCGTAACGCACCAGCAGGGCGCGCGCTTCGGCGAAAGTGGTGGGATCGGGCACGGTCGGGCCGGAGCCGATCACCGCCGGGTCGTCGCCCGGCACGTCGCTGATCGCCAGCGTCACCACCCGGGCCGGGGCGGCGGCAGCGGCGAGCCGGCCGCCCTTGATCGCGGACAGGTGCTTCCGCACGCAGTTCATCTCGGCGATGTTGGCGCCGCACGCCAGCAGCGCACGGTTGACCGCCTGCTTGTCGCCCAGCGTCAGGCCGGGCGCCGGGGCGGCCAGCAAGGCGGAGGCGCCGCCCGACATCAGCGCCAGCACGAGGTCGTCCGGCCCCAGTCCGCGGACCCGTTCCAGCAGGCGGCGGGCGCCGCGTTCGCTGTTGGCATCGGGGACGGGGTGGGAGGCTTCGATCACCTCGATCCGGCGGGTCGGCACGGCATGGCCGTAGCGGGTGACGACGGTGCCCTCCAGGGGCACGTCCGGCCAGGCGTCTTCCAGCGCGGCAGCCATCACCGCGGCCGATTTTCCTCCACCCACCACGACGCAGCGGCCGCGCGGCCTGGCCGGCAGGTGGGCGGCCAGCACCTTGCGCGGGTCGGCGGCGGCCACTGCGGCGTCGAACAGCGCGCGCAGCGCCTGCCGCGCCCGTGCATCGTCCCAGACCATGGGTTTCGGCCTCCGGCATTCTGCAGGGGCAGTATGGCGGTCCGCCGCCGTCCGCGCCATGTTAGGAGGGAGATGGCTGCAAGAGGAGGTTGGCATGACCGCACCGCAGTTCGACGAACAGACCCGCACCGAACTGGAAGCCGCCGCGTTCCGCCGCCTGGTGGAGCACCTGCGCGAGCGGACCGATGTGCAGAACATCGACATGATGAACCTGGCCGGGTTCTGCCGGAATTGCCTCAGCCGCTGGTATCGCGAGGCGGCCGACGCGAAGGGCATCGGCTTGGCGGATCCGGACGCGCGCGAGATCGTCTATGGCATGCCGTACAAGGCGTGGCAGGCGAAGTACCAAAAGTAAGCGACGAGGGAGCAGATGGCGGCGTTCGTCAAGGCCGATCCTGGCGATTGACCATGCCACGCCGTCCGCTCGCGGGTGTGGTTGCCGGATGGACCGGGTGACACCGATCATTTCCTGGCCGTTGCCGGAAGGCAGGCATCGGCCTGGAAAGCAACGAAATCATGCGGTCGCCAACTTGACGCGTCGATCGCCTTTGTCGAGACCCTGAAACGGTAGCCGGGCCGTCACGCGCGCTGCTGCCGGCACACCAGCCCGGCAAGCAGCAGCGCCGGCGCCGTGAGACACCCCATGCTGGCGGTTAACGCGGCGGCATAGCCGCCATGCCGCGGCACACCAATTCCGAGCGCCGGATCGTCGAGCGGGCGCTTGCGGAACACCGGCGCAAATCCCGCGGCGGTCAGTGGGTGTTGCGCTCGCGCAGCGGAACCGCCAGGCGCAGCACCATGCCGCGGCTCGGCTTGGCCCGGCCGGTTTCCAGGACGCGGAGATGCCGCGTGGAGACACTGCCCTCCAGCGCGAGGTCGGGTCGGCAGATGCGGCGGCGCTGGCGCCATTCGCGGAGCAGCGGACCGAAGCCGTTGGCGGTGACCGGCACAACGCCACGATACCGCGCGGCGGGAACGACAGGCTCGGGCAGGGTCTTTCCAATCCATCCATTGCAAAACCGCGCACAACCGCTGCCAAAAGCTGTTCTGCCGCCTCTCCGGTCGTCAGGCCACCAAGGCCACCAGCACAGCCGCGACCTCGTGCTTCTGGGCGATGCCATAGGCGTCCGGCACAAGCAGCCGCATCAGCACTCCTTGGTGTTCCCACTCCGGCCAGTCAGGGACCAAGGTCACGATATCCGGTCCGGCGCGGTTCGCCGTCTGCGTCCAGCCGATGTCGTCGCCAGCGAGATAGCGGGTCAGGGCCGCCGTTCCGACCATCGGCGGTTCATAGGCCCGCGTGGCGAGCGGCGCGTGGCCGCGTGCCTTGAGTTCCATATGGGCCAGAACCGCCTCGCCGGCACCCTTGGAGTGCCCGGCAACCAGGAACGACGGCCAGCCGAGCGAGGCCAGTTCCACGCACATCGCGTCGATGGCGGAGCGGATGTCCAGGTAGAACCCGAGATGGATCGGGCCCGCGTCCGCGTGCTGGAAGCAGGGCACCTCCAGCGCGAGGAAATCGACCAGCCACTCGCGGAACGTCTGGGTTCCCCCGAAGGCAAAGCAGGGGTGCCCGGCGACTACCGACCGGAACACCTGGCAGGTCCGCGTGTCGTTCTGCAACCAGCAGACGGCGCTCGGAACGTAGGTCGCCGCCGCGGCCCGGGCGAGCGGCAGCAGGTAGGGGTCGCTCATGGCACTGCCATGTGCATGCCGGCGTGCCCCAGCAGTGCGGCGGCCCCGGCGGCGAGGCGAGCAATCATTGCACTGTTCCTTTGCCGCAACGCCGTGCGATCGGCGCGCCGGCGAAGTGTCCGCGGCACCCAGGCGGCCGCGCCGCGGAGGATGGTCCTTCGGTTGCGAGAGAGACACTGCGCGCCGGCCTTCTGCCGGTCCGTGCGGGTCATTGACCCCATCCCTGCCCCCCGCTATCCCCGCGCGCCTTCAGCAAGGGGAGCGGGAAACCATGGCGGTGCGTGCGGTCGCGAAACCCGACACCGAGACCGGTGGAATCGCCGCGGACCGGCTGCGCAGCCTGGTCGAACGCATCGAGCGGCTGGAGGAAGAGCGCAAGGCGCTCGGCAGCGACATCAAGGACATCTACGCCGAGGCCAAGTCCGCCGGTTTCGACGTGAAGGTGCTCCGCCAGCTCATACGCATCCGCAAACAGGAATCCGCCGAAGTGGAGGAGCAGGAGACCTTGCTCGACGTGTACCGGCGCGCGCTGGGGATGTGACGCGCGGCCCTGGTGGCGCCCGGAGCGCCGATCCATGGGGGTACAGCCGATGTGGGATGAACCCTACCTGGAGACCTGCTGCCGCTCGGCGCTGCACCGCCTGATGCTGAGCGGCCCGATCGGGCGTCCGCCCGGTTTGAAGGACGGGCCGTGCCTGTGGCGGCTCGCCGGCATGGGGCTCGTCCGCACCCGGGCGGATGGACGGTTCGAGATCACCGCCGCGGGTGCCGGGCGCCACGCCAGCGAGGTGGCGCACCGGCCGCCGCCGCTCAGCTCAGCGGCGCGGTAAGCATCAGTCCATTTTCCGGCGGCGCGACCGCGACCATCCGGGCCCCATCGGCCGCCGAGATCATCATCAGGTCGCCCTGCGCCAGCATGTCCGTGGCATCGGCGAAGAAGTCACGCGCCACGACCGACTGCAGCCGGTCGCTGCCGGCCTTGTAGTGCCACAGCGTGAACCCGTTGGCGTAGGCGAGCACGGAAAGATTGCGAATGGCAAAGGCCATGGTGGCGTTCCTTTCTGCCAAAGAAAAAGCCACGGCCCAGACGGGCCGTGGCTTGGGGAAGTCTTCGGGGAGACCTGGCAACGGACGCACCTCGCCCGTTGATGCGAGGGTTCTAATGGCAAGCGCGGAAGTTTGTCAAGGAAATATTTCTTATATCTTCAAAAAATTAGGCAACGATGCCCTTGACACGCAGCGGCCACTCCAGCCGGTCCAGCGCCTCGCGCCACAGCCGCCAGTCGCTGCGTTCGCTGGCGTAGGCGGGGTTCGGCGCGCTCTGCCGCTCGCCCCAGATGCGCAGGATGCGCGCATGCACCAGGTCGATGCGGCGGCGGCGATACAGCGTGTCCAGGCACTTGACCACGTCGTCGGGCTCGCACGGCCGCTGCACGCGGCCCTGGTTGGCCGTGTAGCGCGCACCGTCGCGCCGCGCGGCCAGCGCCGCCATGGTCCAGAACCACGCCTCCTCCGCGCTGCGGAACGGCTGGGTGGTTGGTCTTGCGCGGGCGGCGGGCTGGGCGGGCAGCATGGAGAGTGCGGCGGCGGGCATGGCAGAGGTCTCCTTCCTGGAATACGTCATGGATGAACATAACGGGAACATAAAACCACAGGTTGCATACCATGGCAAGGGGCATGGTGCTTTTTCCTATATTATTTGGCGAGGAATCCTATAAGATTGCCTGCCGCAGCCGATTCGGCCGCACCGGCACCGCGCCCTTCGCATCAGGAAGACCGCGATCCGCCCCTGCGCCCGGCCCGCAAGCATGAAGGACGGCGTCAATGAAGCATGAGGATATCTGGCGGGCGATCGACACGCTCGCCGCGGAAAACGGCCTGTCGGCTTCGGGTCTGGCCAAGCGCTCCGGGCTTGATCCGACGACCTTCAACCGGTCGAAACGGTGCATGCCCGACGGGCGGAACCGCTGGCCCAGCACCGAGAGCGTGGCGAAAGTGTTGAACGCCACCGGCGCCAGCCTGGAGGCATTCACCTCCCTGGTATCCGGCGCACGCACGCTGGCTTCCAGCATGGCGCGGCCGGCGCGGCGGGTGCCGCTGATCGGCCTGGCGCAGGCTGGGGGAGAGGGCTATTTCGATGATGGCGGCTTCCCGGTCGGCGGCGGATGGGACGAGGTGAGCCTGCCGGAGATCGCCGACCCCAACGCCTATGCTCTTGAAATCAGCGGCGATTCCATGGAACCGGTGTACCGCGACGGCGACATGGTCATCGTCTCGCCGTCCGCGCCGATCCGCCGCGGCGACCGCGTCGTAGTCCGCACCAACAAGGGCGAGGTGATGGCCAAGCAGCTCACCCGCCGCTCCGCCAGGCGGGTGGAACTGAAAAGCCTCAATCCGACGCATTCGGACTACAGCTTCGACCTGACGGAAGTGGCCTGGGTGCATCGCATCATCTGGGCGAGCCAATAACCGGCCAGCAACATTCTCTCTGCCGCGACGGGAGGGCGCTTCCCCGCGCAACTCCGTACCCGCGAGTTTCGTTTGAAGGTTCGCCGCTTCGGCGTTCCATGATAGGCTGCCGCAACCAGTTCAGGGTCCGTTGATGCATCGGATGGTCCTGCTGCTCCTGGCGTCTTGCCAGTTCGGGCCGACGGCGCGTGGCGCCTTCGCGCCGGCGGCGCTTGGCGTCAGCGACGAGAACGTGGCGCTCGTGCTGGCCACCGACGTGTCGCGCAGTATCGACGACAGCGAGTTCAACCTGGAAAAGCAGGGTTACGCGGGCGCTTCCGCCAGTCAGGCCGTGATCGGCGCCATCCAGGACGGTCCGGCCGGAGCAGTCGGCGTCGCCTCTGCGGCGTTCGCCGGCAGCGTCGAAATGCGCACGGTGCCGCACTGGACGGTGATCCGCGGCGACGGCACCAGCAACGCCGGGCGCGAGATCACCGAGGCGCGCGACGATGCGCTGAAAGCCGGCATCGCCATCAATGGCCTGGCGATCGTCAACGACCACCCGGTGTCCTGGACCCTCGCGTGTTTCCAGGCGCCGGGCGGACTGCCCGACTACGATCGGAAGAACGTCACTGGCGGGCCTGGCGGTTTCGTGCTGGAGGTGCATGACTTCCACAGATTCGGTGAGGCGATGACCCGCAAACCGGTCACCGGGATCGCCGGCCGGGCGGGGCCGTCGCATCTTGCCGCGCTGCATTGACGGCAGCCGGGACTTCGCCAGTTCGGCAACAGGACGAGGGGACACCATGGGTCTGCTGATTGACGGCGTTTGGCACGAACAGGATCCGGATGTGGCGAAGGCCGCCGCGGCAGGCGGCCGCTTCGAGCGGACCGAGACCGCGTTCCGCAACTGGGTAACGCCGGATGGCCGGCCCGGCCCGACCGGCCATGACGGTTTCGCGGCGTCGGCCGGGCGCTATCATCTGTACGTCTCGCTGGCCTGCCCCTGGGCGCACCGCACGTTGATCGTCCGGGCTTTGAAGGGGCTGGAGCAGATCGTGCCGGTTTCGGTAACGCACTGGCTGATGGCGGAGCAGGGGTGGACGTTCGCGCAGGGCGAGGGGGTGATAGCAGATCCGCTGTTCAACAGCCGTTGTATGCACGAACTCTATACGCGCGCCGACGCGAACTATACCGGCCGCGCCAGTGTCCCGGTGCTGTGGGACAAGCACACCCAGACCATCGTCAACAATGAATCCTCCGAGATCATCCGCATGTTCAACGCCGCGTTCGATGCGGTGGGGGCGAAGCCGGGAGATTTCTATCCGAAGGACAAGCGCGACGAAATCGACGCGGTGAACGCACGGGTTTACGACACGCTGAACAACGGCGTGTACAAGGCGGGCTTCGCCACGGCGCAGGCAGCCTATGAGGAAGCCGTCGCGCCGCTGTTCGACACCCTGGACTGGCTGGAGGAGCGGCTCGGCCAGTCGCGTTTTCTGCTCGGCGACAGCCTGACCGAGGCGGATATCCGACTGTTCACCACCCTGGTGCGGTTTGATGCCGTGTATAACGGGCACTTCAAGTGCAACCTCCGGCGTATCGTGGATTACCGCAACCTGTGGGCCTGCACGCGCGATATTTATCAATTGCCCGGGGTGGCGCCGACGGTGAATTTTCAGCACATCAAGCGGCACTATTACATGAGCCACAAGCGCATCAACCCGACCGGGATCGTGCCGGTGGGGCCGATGCTGGACTTCGAGGCACCGACGGAGCGTGGCAGGGACGTGGACCGGCTGATCGTGTTCTGACCGGGCGCCGCGACGCACGCCTCGCGCAACGGTAGGATGCCGGCCGGACAAGTGCTAGGACTGTCACATGGTCGCTCGTCGCAAACGCGCGCCGGCTCGCATGACCCTGGACGAATTCCTCGGCTGGGATTCCGGACGACATGTCCGGCCACCGGTGGCAATTGCTCGATGGCGAGGCGGTGGCGATGGCGCCTGGCAGCGAGACGCATGGCGCCATCCAGGGCGAACTCATCGGTCTGTTGCGCAACCACCTGATCCAGCGGCGCAGCCTGTGCCGGGTGATTGCCGAGCCTGGCATCGTGCCGCGGGTTCGGGCGAACCGGAACTATCGCATTCCGGGTGTCGGGGTGACCTGTGCCGCGCCGGCGCTCGGCCTGTTGGTGCCAGAGCCGGTATTGCTCGTGGAAATCCTCTCGCCCAGCAACGAGGCGGAAACCCGGGCGAACATATGGGCCTACACCACCATTCCAAGCGTGCGGGAGTTGCTCGTCGTGCACAGTACCTGGATCGAGGCGGAATTGCTCTGCCGCCGGCCTGACGGCACTTGGCCGGAACAGCCGGAGATGCTCGGCGCGGACGCCATCCTGACGTTGCCAGGCATCGAATTCTCGGCGCCTCCGGCGGCGCTCTATCGCACGACGGCGCTCGCCGCCGGTTGAAACGTGTCGCGGACGTGGCATGGCGGCACCTGAGCAGAAGGCCGCCGCCGCGCAGAGTCCGCCGGCACTCGCCCGCCTTCGACTTCGCCACCATGCTATGGAAATACCCGCCCGGCGACGACCGGAAATGCCCGGCCGGTTTGGCCGAGACGATCGCCACCGCGATCGCCTCCTCCTCCTCGCGGCCCATCGCCAGGCACGCCTCGCCCCACAGGGACTTCGACACCCCGAGTTCGCCGCGCAGCCAGTCGGCGGCGTCCACGATGGTCGGCCCGGAGTAGGCTCGGTCCTTGCCTTCTTCGTTGGCAGGCAGCGTTAGTGTCAGGATCGCGGCGCCGGTGATCGATGTCGCTAGCGCGCAAACCTACCCAGGTATCTGCGGCCTCTTCAATGATTCTCTCTCCGGAGTCGCAGTTGATCATTGAATTGGTGTAACTGCCCAGATATCCGAGGCGGTCAGACCGAGCGCAAGTTGGCGATCCGACGCGCCGGGTCACCGGTCAGGGCGGCGACGATATCCCAGCCCTGCTTGCGTGCGGTGAAGAGAACCGAGCGCACCACTGCAAAGTGCTTGGCGCCGTCCGCGGAGCGAAAGCCGCCGGAGATCTTCTGCCGCAGCCTTGATCCGCTTCGCGGCTCAAGCATCCGCCCGCCCCGCTCCACCAGATTGTTGGTGAACGGCACCCGTGGATCGGTGAGGAAGCGGAGCACGTCCTCCTTGCGCGTGCTGAGCCGCAGCAGCAGGTTGTGCCCGACGCGTCGTGGTGGTCACCCGCGCGGCCGGAGCTTTGTCAGTGCAAGCTGTGCCTCATGGAATGCCAGGCGGTCGGCGACCGTGGCGTCGCAGGACCGCTCGATCAGCGGGATCAGCCCCGGCTTCAGCGTCACCCCCTGCTCACGTGCGAGGTTCACCGCATGGCAGGCACGGCGCAGCAGGCGCTGCATCCGGCGCGCCCAGTCTTCCTTCTCGATCTCAACCAGCGCCTTCAACTCGCGCAGGTGGTGCGCATTGCACGGCGCGTGCAGTACGCCCTTCAGAGTCCAGAAAGAAATTGGCTGTTTTCAAGCATTTGTGATGACCGTCTCCGCGAAATCGGCCCGGTTTCTTCTTGAAGCCACCAGAATTCGACCGCGCGTCGCAGCTAACCGACTCAAAAGACTCAACTCGTTTTCCGACAGACACTCAGGGTCGCGAAGGCGAAGGTCGGCTTTGGGTCGCCGGAAGGCATGGAGCACCCAAATATCCGCGCCGATCGGCAGCGCGCAGACCACGCGGAACGCATAGCCGCGGCGGCGCAAGGCCAACTCCATCACACCTGAGCCAAGACCGATGAGTGGCTTGGCGATCGTCGGATGCCCGCCATCAGCGACAGCAGCCGGCGCGTCGAGCAGGTCATCGCGCGTGCCTTGCGGAAAGTCCTCGAAATCCATCCGCGCCGCTTTGATCCATCGGATCGGGCGCGTGTTTCTGCTCGCCCGCCCCATGGTGGTAAATTTGTCACCTCCCCCCCCCGTCAAGTGCCACGATGCTCGCGAACGACCTTCCCGTCTAACGACCTTCCCGTCTGGTGACTTGACTGTCGTGTCTGGGCCAATATGGGATGCTGATTGCCATCGCAGCCCAACACCCAGGGGAGTCGATCATGAGCGACACGGACGGCATCGATATCGAAGACCTGATCGCCGCGTCGCAGATCGCCGGCGCCGGCGACCCGGAGCGGGAGATCGCGGCATTGCAGGATTTGTTGCGCCTGGCGTGGGGGCTGATGACCGAGCGGCAGCAGGCGGACCTCGTCGAAAGCGAGGAGGCGCAGGCGGTGCTGGCGGCCGAAGAGGACGAACCGGAGGAACCCGGCGCGGAATGAACCGGGCGGCTCCTGCCGAAGGATGCCGGCCTGCGCCGGCATGACGGGGACCTGCCGGAGGGAACTTTCATCGCCGCCAGCCAAGGCGGCCCGCCATGGCTCCGTGCCCGTCCCTGCGCCATAGTGCGGCGCAGCCTCGCCGCCCGGAGAACACCGATGCCAGACCCCCAGAACATCCTCGTCGAAACCCATGGCCGGGTCGGGCTGATCCGCCTCAACCGACCGCAGGCGCTGAACGCGCTGTGCGACGCGCTAATGCGTGAACTCGGCGACCAGCTCCTGGCGTTCGACGCGGACTTGGCGATCGGCGCCATCGTGCTCACCGGCAACGACAAAGCCTTCGCCGCCGGCGCCGACATCAAGGAGATGCGCGAGCGCACCCATCCCGCCGCGCTGCTGCAGGACTTTATCGGCGCGCACTGGGAAACCGTCCTCCAGGTGAAGAAGCCGGTGATCGCCGCGGTGGCCGGCTTTGCGCTCGGCGGCGGCTGCGAGTTGGCCATGATGTGCGACTTCATCCTGGCCGCCGACACGGCGAAATTCGGCCAGCCGGAGATCAACCTGGGCGTGCTCCCCGGCGCCGGCGGCACCCAGCGGCTGACCCGCGCGGTGGGCAAATCCAAGGCGATGGACATGATCCTGACCGCCCGCATGATGGACGCCGCGGAAGCCGAACGCTCCAACCTGGTGTCGCGCGTCTTCCCCGCCGACCAGCTCCTGCCCGAGGCGCTGAAGCTCGCCGAACGGCTGGCCGCGCTGTCGCCGGTCGCGGTGGCGCTCGCCAAGCAGGCGGTCAACCGCGCCTTCGAAACCACCCTGGCAGAGGGCGTGCGCCACGAGCGGGCGTTGTTCCTGTCGCTGTTCGGCACACCGGACCAGCAGGAAGGCATGGCCGCGTTCGTGGAAAAGCGGAAGCCAGCGTTTCGCCTGGGCTGAAACGCCCGATGGGCGCATACACAAGTGAGCGAGTTGTCGGGATATGCCGGCAACCAACCCCACATGCCCGGGATGGTCGCCCTATGCGGCTGCAACACACGGCCGGTTGCGGTGGAAGACACCCTCGCGGCCCCGCCAAGGATGGGCTAGGTCCCGGGCATGACGGACTGCCCCGACGCTTCCGACTCCGGCCGCGCGCGTGTGGCGGTTCCCGCTTCGCCACCGGCGGCCTGCAATCTCCTGCTGGTCAGCGCCAGCCCGCGCTGGACGCGGGCCGTGCGGGAAGCGGCGGCCGACATCGGCGGCGGTGTTTCAAGTTGCGACGCCAGGGACGCGGTGATTCGCCTCGCGATCCCCGCGCCGCGCTACTCGCATCTGCTGCTGCACCCGGGCAGCGCCGGCGGGCTGCTGAACGAACTGGTGAACCTGACCGTGGGCGAACGGGAATCGAACACCGAGATGCTGCTGCTGGGCACCCAAGGCCAGCTTCCGCCCAGGATCGGCGTCATCCGTTCGGCCGATCGCCAGGCGGTGCGGCAAGCCCTGGTCCCGCACCCCGCGCGAGCGTCCGCGGCAGATGAGAACCCGATGCGCGTGACCGAACTGCGTGAAGCTCTGGCCGGTGCAATGATCGAGACGCGCTACCAGCCGATCGTCCGGCTGGCGGACCGCCAGCCGGTCGCGTTGGAGGCGCTGGCCCGGCTGAACCACCCGACCCGCGGCACACTGCCGCCGGACGAGTTCGTGCCGCAGATCGAGGATGCCGGCCTCGCGGCGCAGTTGACCGACCTCGTCGCCGAGCGCGCCCTGACCGACATGGCCGGCCCCTTGCACTGCGCCCAGGCGCTCGGCATCACGCTCAACTTTCCGCTCGGCGTGCTGCTGGTACCGGACGCGCTGCACCGGCTGGACGCCAGGCGGCGCGCCGCCGGCGTGGCGGCGGAGCGCGTGATCATCGAACTGACCGAGAGCCGGCCGGTCGAGGACCTGGTCGCGCTGGGCAGCGTGCTGGAAAAGTTGCGCTCCGGCGGGTATCGCATCTCGATCGACGACGTGAGTCCCGCCGTGCCGCGGGTCGCGGAGCTGCTGAAGCTGCCATTCACCAGCCTGAAGCTGGACAAGGCGGTGGTGTGGCACCTGCCCCGGGCGGCGGCGCTGCAAGACTTCGTGGCGCGCATCATGGACCTTGCGCGCGAGCGGCATTTGTCGGTCGTCGCCGAGGGCGTCGAGGATGTCGCCACCTGGCGGCGCATGGAGGCGCTCGGCGTGGACCATGCGCAGGGCTTCCTGGTCGCGCGCCCGCTGCCGGCCGCCGCGGTGCCGATCTGGCTGGAAGCCTGGCGGGACCAGCCGGAATTCGGATGACCGCAAGCCGGCGCGGCGCCGTCCTGCTGGCGTTGCTCGCCGCCCTCACCGCGCTCCGGCTGGTCACCGCCGGCATGGCGCCGCTGGCGTCGGACGAAGCGTATTACTGGATCTTTTCCCGCGCGCTGGCACCCGGCTATCTGGACCACCCACCGATGGTGGCGCTGTGGATCCGCGCCGGCACCGCCATCGCCGGCCAGGGCGCGCTGGGCGTGCGATTGCTCGGGCCGCTGGCCGGGGCGCTCGGTTCCCTGCTGCTGTTCGACGCCGCGGAGCAGCTTTGGCCGCCGGGGTCACCCCGCGCCGGCTCCGGGACGGAGGCATGCCGCGGGCATGCCGGGACGGCGGCGGCGGCGCTGCTGAATGCCACGCTGCTGGCCGGCGTCGGCGCGGTGATCATGACGCCCGACACGCCGCTGCTGTTCTTCTGGACCGGCTGCCTGTGGGCCCTGGCGCGGCTGCTGCGCAGCGGGCGGCCGGCGTGGTGGCTGGCCATCGGGCTGTTCGCTGGCCTGGCGCTGGCGAGCAAATACACCGCGCTGCTGCTGTGGATCGGCATCGGCCTGTGGCTGGTGTGGGTGCCATCGCAGCGCCGCTGGTGGCGGTCGCCGATGCTGTGGGGCGGCACCGTGCTCGGCGCGCTGGCGTTCCTTCCGGTGGTGCTGTGGAACGCCGCGCATGGCTGGGCGAGCTTCCTGCGCCAGGGTGGGCGCGTCGGCGCCTGGCAGCCGGCGCGAGCCGCACAGTTTCTGGGCGAGCTGGTGGGTGGCCAGATCGGCCTGGCGACGCCGTTGGCATTCCTGCTGTTCGCCGCGGGCGCCGGTTGGGCGGCGCGGCGCGCCTGGAGGGACCGTGACCCGGCCTGGTCATTGCTCGCCGCGCTGACGCTGCCCGGCGCGGCGCTGTTCGTGCAGCACGCTCTGGGTGACCGGGTGCAGGGCAACTGGCCGGCGATCCTCTATCCCGCCGCCGCGGTGGCCGCCGCCGGGTTGGGCGGCCGGCGCTGGCTGCGCCTGCGCTGGCCCGCGGTGGCGCTCGGTCTGGCGATAACCCTGCTGGTCTATGTCCAGGCGAGCAGCTTCGGGTTGACGTTGCCACCCCGGATCGACCCGATCGCGCGCCAGCTTGCCGGTTGGAAGGGCCTGGCCGGGTCGGTCGATGCGGTGCGCCGCGCGCAGGCAGCCGGTTTCGTTGCCGCGGACGATTACGGCGTCGCCGCCGAGTTGGCTCGCGCGTTGCCCGCCGACGTGACCGTGCTCGGCGTGGCGCAGCGTTGGCGGCTGTTTCGTTTGCGGGCGCAGGAGGTGGGCGACGCGGCAGGCATCCTGGTGCGGCGCGCCGGCAGCGGTGTGCCGGTCGGCTGGCGCGACGCGCGCCCGATTGGCGAAGCGCGGCGAGCCAGTCACGGCGTCGCGGTGCAGCGTTTCACGTTGTGGCGTGTGGCCGGACCGCCGGCGGCGTTGCCGGCAGTGGTGTTGCCACGCTACGCGCCGGCGGCGCGCTAGTGCGCCCGCTTTTGCATTGCGCGGATTGCCGCGGCACGGTTTCGAGAACCCGCCGCTCCGCCGTCGCGGGAGCGGTGTGTGGTCAGCCCGCCATCGTCAGTCCGCCGCTTACGCTCAGCACCTGGCCGGTGATGTAGTCGGAGCCCGGGCCGGCGAAGAACATCACCGCCTCGGCGATCTCCTCCGGGGCGGCGATGCGGCGGAACGGTATGGCGCGGGTCAGCGCCTCCTGAAGGTGTTCCGCCAGCGTGCGGAACAGCCTCGTGTCGGTCGGGCCGGGGCAGACGCAGTTCACGTTGATCCGGTGGCGCGCCATTTCGCGAGCCAGCGACTTGGTGAATGCGATCAGCCCGCCCTTGGCGGCGGCATAGACGGTCTCGCCCGCACTGCCGACGCGTCCGGCGTCGGAGGCGATGTTGATGATTTTCCCGTGTCCCGCCGCGATCATCGGCGGCAGCACCGCGCGCGACAGCCGCACCGCGCCGAGCAGGTTGACGGCGATCAGCCGGTCCCAGATTTCCGGCGGATTTTCCATGAACGGCCCCGAATGGTCCCAACCGGCGGCGTTCACCAGCACATCGACCCGCTTCACCTGCGCATGCACCGCGCGGGCGAAGGCGCCGATCGACGCCGGGTCGGTGAGTTCCAGTTCGAGATACTCAACGGACAGCCCGTCCTGTGCTGCCTCTGCCGCCACCGCCTGGCCGCGCGCGGCATCGGCGTCGCCGATGAACACGCGCGCACCATTTCTGGCAAGCAACAATACCGTGGCGCGGCCGATGCCCGACGCGCCGCCGGTGACGATGGCCTCCCGGTTTGCCATGTCCATGCGCGGACCTCCTACAACGGCGAGTCCGGCGGGAACGCGGGCCGGCGCTTCTCCTGGTGCGCCGCCAGGCCTTCCCGCACGTCCGGCGAGCTGAACCCCATGAACTCCAGCGCCAGCGACGTGTCGAAGATCGGTCCCGCCTGGCGGAGCCAGTTGTTCAGCGCGTATTTCGTCCAGCGAATGGCGTTCGGCGCGCCGTCGGCCAGCCGCGCGGCGATTTCCACCGCCTTGCCGTCCAGCTCGGCGTCATCGACCGCCAGCGAGATCAGGCCGATGCGTTCGGCCTCCGCGCCAGTCAGCGTGTCGCACAGCAGCAGATAGTATTTCGCCTTCGCCATGCCGCAAAGCAATGGCCAGACGATCGCCGCATGGTCGCCGGCGGCGACGCCAAGCCGCGTGTGCCCGTCGATCAGCCTCGCATCCTTGCTCGCGATGGAAATGTCGGCCAGCAGGCCGCACACCAGGCCGGCACCGACCGCCGGGCCGCGCATCGCGCTGACCACCGGCTTGGAACAGTTGATGATGTTGTAAACCAGCTCGCGCGCCTCCTTCCAAACCGCCGCGCGCGTGTCGAAATCCTCCATCATCTGCTCGATCATCTTGAAGTCGCCGCCGGCGGAGAAGGCACGTCCCTCGCCTTGCAGGAGCGCCGCGGAGACCGTCGGATCGGCATCGATGTCGCGCCAGATCCGGCCGAGTTCGCCGTGCATGCGACGATCCGCGGCATTCAGCTTGCCCGGATTGCTCATGGTGACGCGCAGCACGCGCGGATGCGGCCGGTCGAACTGCAGCCGCTCATAGTCGGCGTAACGGTCGGACATGGGGCGTCTCCTCGTTCACGCGATGCTGCCACAGAGTGTCCACCGCGGACAGGACCCGCGGCTGGCCCACCGGACGACTCGTACCGCGGCGTGATTGCCGGACTCACGGACATCTCCCAAAGCCCGGTTGGACGGAACGGCTTCGCCGAGGGTGGCGGGTGGGCGGTCGGGGGTGGTTGTCAGGCAGGTGTATCCTTTCTGAGCCGGCGGGCATGAGGCGGCCCGCCGGGACATCAACGACCGGAACATCAACGAAAGGCGACCACCCCGTCGCCACGGCATACGCGGATGATGGAGGATATGACCCTGGCCGGGCTGGCCGTGGGGACACAGCAAATCTACGCCCAGGCGGTGCGCCGGTTGGCTGCGCAGTACCACCGCTCGCCCGATCTGCTCAGCGAGGAAGAG
>Ga0307373_10000974_pt1 | contig 54440 bp, 56 predicted proteins | sample OX2MG_FD_202534 | JGI IMG/M metagenome (GOLD analysis project Ga0307373, IMG submission 202534) | Soil microbial communities from Risofladan, Vaasa, Finland - OX-2 | ecosystem: Environmental > Terrestrial > Soil > Coastal area > Acid sulfate soil | place: Finland: Risofladan, Vaasa | collected... | reverse complement strand
GGCCAGTGCCGACCCTTGGGCAAACCTTCTGTCGGGCGGCGTTCTCAAAGGTCAAATCCGCTCCACCGCAGCGATGAGGCCGACTTGATCGCCCGTCCGCGAACCACTTCTTCAACAGCCTGCTAGAGCGACTTCTTCACCGCGGCGATCACGCGCGCGATCTCGCCCGCGCCGAGCTCGGGAAACATCGGCAGGCTCAGCACCTCGCGCGCGGCGCGTTCGCTTTCGCCGAGGCCGCCGGGATCGAGCGCGATGCGGCCGCGATAGCCGAGCTGCAAGTGAACCGGCACCGGATAATGGATCGCCGTGCCGATGCCGGCGCGGTCGAGCGCCGCGCGCAGGTCGTCGCGCCGCTTCGTGCGTACGACGTATTGGTGGAAGACATGCGTGGCGCCCGGCCGAAGCTGCGGCAAGCCGAGTCCGGTCTTCGCCAGGCCGCGATCGTAACGCGCGGCGAGCGCGGCACGCCGCGCATTGGCGCGATCGAGGCCCGTCAGCTTGACGCGCAGCGCCGCCGCCTGGAGCGGATCGAGCCGCGAATTCATTCCGGGCATCGCGCTGACGTAGCGGTCGCGCCAGCCATATTCGCGCAGCTCCCGCAACCGTGCCGCGAGATCGTCGTCGCCGGTCAGCACCGCGCCGGCGTCGCCGAAGGCGCCGAGATTCTTGGTCGGATAGAAGCTGAAGCAGGCGACGTCGCCGACGCTGCCGAGCCGCTTGCCGTCGAGCGTCGCGCCGTGGCTCTGGGCGCAATCCTCGATCACCTTGGCGCCGTGCCGCCGCGCCAGCGGCACGATCGCGCCGAGATCGGCGGCCTGACCGTAGAGATGCACCGCGATCACCGCGCCGACGCGCCCGCCGGTCAACGCGCACTCGAGCGCGGCCGGCGCGAGAGTGTAGCTTGCCGGATCGATATCGAGCAGCAGCGGCCTCATGCCGGCGAGCTCGATCGCCGCCACGGTCGCGACTGCGGTATGCGACACCGTGGCGACCGTCGTTCCCGGCGCCAGGCCCAGCGCGCGCAGCGCGAGGATCAGCGCATCGGTGCCCGACGCGACACCGACCGCATGCCGGCAGCCGATATAGGCGGCGAATTCGCGCTCGAAGGCCTCGACCTCCGGGCCGAGGACATAGCGGCCGCTCGCCAGGACGCGCGCGATCGCGCGATCGATGCGCGAGCGCGCCGCGCGATAGGACGCCAGCGGCGCGGCCTGGGGAATGATCCTGCGGCGCGTCGCCATTGCGTCAGACGTAAGCTGCGAGGTTGGCGCGATAGTATTCGAGCGCGCGCGCCAGGCCGTCCTTGAGCGCGACGCGCGGCTTCCAGCCGGTGACGCGGCGGAACAGGCGATCGTCGGCGTGATAGTCGCCGATGTCGATGCGCTTGCGCGCATCGGGGAACGGCGCGACCGCGTAATCGCCGCCGCCGTTGGCCGCGATCACCGCGTCCGCCAGCCGTTTCAGCGCGATGCGGCGGCCGCCGCCGATATTGAAGGCGGCGCCTTCGGCTTCCGGCACCGCGGCGGCCAGGAGCAGCGCGTCGACGGCATCGTCGACGTAACTCAGATCGCGCAGCTGCTCGCCCTCCCAGACTTCGAACGGCCGCCCTTCGAGCACCGCGCGGAGCCACGCGCCGAGGAACGTCTGGCGGGCGTCCTTGATCCGCATGCGCGGTCCGTAGGTGTTAGTCAGCCGCAGCACCGCCGACTTCACGCCGTACACGTCGCGGTAGAGCGTGTGATAGGCCTCGGCCGCCAGCTTGTGGATGCCGTTGACGTCGACCGGCGCGAGCGGATGCTGCTCGTCGACCGGCAGATAGCGCGGCTTGCCGTAGACCTGCCGCGTCGAGGCGAAGACCACGAAGATTTCCGGCGCCGCCTTGCGGCAGGCCTCGAGCAGGCGCAGCGCGACGCGGCAATTGAGATCGAGATCGTCGAAGGGCTGCTCCATCGAGCCCTGGTGGCTGGTCTGGCCGGCGAGGTTGAAGAGATATTCGCGGCCTTCGACGAACGGGATGGTGTCGGCCTCGCGCAGATCGGCGATCTCGACGGCGATGCGGCCGCGCGCGCCGTCCAGGTTGTGCCGGTTGCCGCCGAGATCGGGCAGCAGCGCGTCGACCACCAGCACTTCGGCGCCGAGCTCGCCGAGTCGGCGCGCGAGAGTCGATCCGATGAAGCCGAGCCCACCGGCAATCGTCGCGCGCGCGCCCGCAAACGCCGCGCGCAGCCTTTCCTCGCTCATCGGTCGGGCCGCATTGCTGCGGAAAACGGCGCCATGGCCGGCATGTTTGCCGAGTCGCGCTTGCCGCGCAAGGCGCCGCTATGATCCTCTCACGGCTATGCGGCTAGGGAGCAAATGGGCCCGCGCCGCGGTTTTGGCCGCGGCCCTGCTGGCGCTGGCGGCGTGCGCGCCGCGTCATCGGCCGCCGCCGGCGGTGACCTACCTGCCGCCGGCAGTCTGCCTCGCCGATCTCGACCGGCTGCACGTCCAATACGTGACGGCGCAGGCGCCCGAGGGCCCGTGTCCGGTCTACGACGCGGTGCGCGTGAGCGCCGATGCGATTGCCTGGAACCAGTCCGGCCTGACAACGTGCGATCTCGCGCTGCGGCTCGACGAGTTCACGCGGGAGGTCGTCGAGCCCGCGGCGCGGCGCTATCTCCACGCGTCGGTGACGGAACTGCGCCATTTCGGCACCTATTCCTGCCGCAGCCAGCCCAACGGCGAATGGAGCGAGCACGCCAAGGGCGACGCCATCGACGTTGCCGGCTTCACGCTCGACGACGGCGAGACGGTGACAGTCGAGCACGACTGGCGCGGCGATGGGCCGAAGAGCGAATTCCTGCACGCCGTGGCGCGCGGCGCTTGCCGGATGTTCAGCGTCGTGCTGACGCCGCACACCAACTACGACCACCGCAACCACATACATCTCGATATCGGCCCGTGGAAGGATTGCAGCGTGTGACGCCGGCAGTCAGCCGGTCGCAATCATGAGGTCAACGCCCCGTTCGTCACCCCCGTGCAAGCGGGAGTCCAGGGGCCCCGGATTCCCGCTTTCGCGGGAATGACGATGAGTCAGGTGTGGCGATCTAATTTAAAGGCGACCCGGTCTAGTGCACGATCGGCTGAGATCGACTCACACCCCCTCACCCTTCCCTCTCCCCCGAATCGGGGGAGAGGGTTGCTTTGGGTTGGCGAGGCGCAGCCGAGCCTTACCCAAAGCTGGGTGAGGGGGGCGTGCGTCAGCCTAATCCGATCATGCTCTAGGCGCCGGCTTCTTCCTCGAGCAGCGCAATCCACGGCGCGCGCGGAATCGGCTGTGGCGGCTCGGGCTCATGGTAGAGCAGCGGCGCCTCGGCCGCGCCGGTGCGCCGCTCGCCAAGCGCCATGACGCGCAGCCGCCTACGCCACAGTCCCTGCTCGATGGTGATCCAGTCGCCGATGCGGACGGGATGATGCGGCTTGAGCGCCGGCACGCCGGCGATGGCGACGCAACCTGCGGCGCAGAGCCGCGCCGCCGCCGAGCGCGTGCGCGCCAAGCGCGCGAACCACAGGAACTTGTCGAGCCGCAAGATCGGAACGCCGCCGCCGTCAGCGGACAAGGCTGAGCTCCTTGAGCTTGGCGAATGGACTGTCGGCGGTTTCGGACCGCGACGGGCGGCGGCGCTCGCCGCGGCGATGGCGCGCCGGATGGCGCCGCACCGCGAATTGCGCGCCGTCGTCGTGCCGCGTCGCGCGGTAGCCGAGCGCCGGCAGCACCGCGGCGAGCTCGTCGACCGTGCACTGCACGAGTGCCGCGAGCTCGGGCGTGACCGCGAAGCCGCCCTGGCGCGCGAGACGCCGCAACCGCACGGCAAAGACCTCGAGCCGGTCGACGCGCAGCACCCGCGGTCCGAGGGCGCGGTAACCCATCGCCGTGTAAGCCGCCGTGCCAACGGCGGGATCGCGCAGCGCGTCCGCCGTCGCCGGCGCCGCCGGCACGACCTCGCGCGCCGCGACCGCCCAGAGCAGGCCGCGCAACGCGACGGCGTCCGGCGCGAGCAGCGCGTCGTGATAGATGCTTTCGACGCCGAGGCGGATGCCGAGCCGGCCGAGCGCCTTGCGGTCGGCGCGCGACAGCGCGCGCAGCAGCGCCGCGACCGCAGTCGCGCGGAGGCTGCCGAGCCCTTCGGCAAGCTGAAACGCGAGGCCGCGCGCCGGCGCCGACAGCTCGGCGTCACGCGCACGGAACAGCGCCGCGAGGCGCCGGCGCAGATGCGCGGCGACGAAGGCGGCAAGACGGCGGCGCACGACTTCGCGCTGCTCACCCTCGAAGAAGTCGCTCGGCAGCGCCTCGACGCGCGGATGGAGCGCGTGACCGCCGGCGGCCAGCCGGCCGACGGTGCCGCCCCGCCAGGCCAGCGCGCCGGTTGCCGCGAGCGTGAACTCGCCGTCCGGCGCGGCGGCGAGGCGCGCAACGCGGCGCGCGATCTCGCTCCGGAGCACGCGCTGCGCCGCCGCCAGCAGAGTCCGGGCCGCGTCGCCCGACGCCGCAAGGTCCGGCCGGAAGCGGAAGCCGTCGAGCCGGCCGACGTAATGGCCTTCGACCTTGACCTCGCCGGTGTCGCTCACCGAGGCGAGAAGCTCGCTCGGATCGGCCAGGCGCCGCATCAGATAGGCCGAGCGCTTGTCGACGAAGCGCTGCGTGATGCGATCGTGCAGCGCATCCGACAGGTTGTCCTCGATGGCGCGGGCGCGCTCCTGCCAGGCGCCGGCGTCGGCGAGCCAGTCGGCGCGATGCGCGATATAGGTCCAGGTGCGGACATGCGCGATGCGCATCATCAGCGTGTCGATGTCGCCGTCGACGCGGTCGAGCCGGTCGACCTGGCCTGCGACCCAGTCGGTCGGCAAGCGGCCATGCGGACCGGCAAGGTGCCGATAGATCTGCGCCAGCAGCCGCGCATGCGTGTCGCTCAGCACCTTGCGAAAATCCGGAATCTGGCAGACCTCCCACAGCAGGCGCACCGCGGCCGGATTGGTCGCCATCGCGGCGATGTCGGGCATCTGCGCCAGCGCGCGCAGCGCACCGTGGTCGTCGGCCTGCGGTGCCGACACCAGGCCAGGCACACCCGGCCGCGATTCGAGCGAAGCGATCAGGCCGTGAAGCGAGCGATAGTCGAGCCGCGCGTTGCGCCAGTAGAGGCGCGACAGCGGATCGAAGCGATGATTCTCGACCGCCTCGACGATCTCGCCGTCGAGCTCCTTGAGCTCGTCGGTGACGCCGAAGGTGCCGTCGTTCATGTGCCGGCCGGCGCGGCCGGCGATCTGGGCGATCTCGGCCGGCCCGAGTCGGCGTGGCTGGTGACCGTCGAACTTGACCAGCCGCGCGAAGGCGACGTGATCGAGGTCCATGTTGAGGCCCATGCCGATCGCGTCGGTCGCGACCAGGTAGTCGACCTCGCCCGATTGGAAGAGGCCGACCTGCGCGTTGCGCGCGCGCGGACTCAGGGCGCCGAGCACGACCGCGGTGCCGCCCTGGCGCCGGCGCATGACCTCGGCCAGCGCGAAGACGTCGGCGACGGCGAAGGCGACCACCGCGCTGCGCGGCGGCAGGCGCGTCAGCTTCTTGGCGCCGGTGTAGGACAGCGTCGAGAAGCGCGGCCGCGACGAGATTTCGGCTTCGGGCACCAGGCGCCGCAGCAGCGGCGCGATCGTGTCGGCGCCGAGGAACATGGTCTCGCTCAGACCGCGCGCATGCAGCAGCCGGCTGGTGAAGACGTGGCCGCGCTCGCGATCGCCGCAAAGCTGGATTTCGTCGACGGCGAGAAAATCGACCACGCGGTCCAGGGGCATCGACTCGACGGTGCAGACGAAATAGCTCGGATTGGGCGGGACGATCTTTTCCTCGCCGGTGATGAGCGCGACGGCACGCGCGCCCTTGAGCCGCACGACGCGGTCATAATTTTCCCGTGCCAAGAGCCGCAGCGGAAAGCCGATCATCCCGGTCTGGTGACCGAGCATGCGTTCGATGGCGAGGTGGGTCTTGCCGGTATTGGTGGGGCCGAGTACGGCCCGGATGCGCGACGTACGGGAAACCAGTCCCATGCCTCGCGATGATGAGTCATCGCGCGGCGAAACGCAACCGTCCGGCAGCCGGGAATAGCCAACGGCCCGCGTCGTTGTCATGATGAGGGTCGGCGAGTCGGGAGGGCGGCGATGGTGGCGAACCTGCTCTACACGCGGCGGCTGCGCGCGGCGCTGGCCGCGCTGGCGGCCTTGGCCATGGCGGCGGCGGTGCTGGCGATCGTGCCGGCGGCCGCGGCGCCCGGCCCCGGCGCGCAGCCCTATTACGGCGTGCCGATCCCGGCGCCGCCGTTCCTCGCCAACCCCTTCGCGCCGCAGCCCGAGCCGCCCTTCGCCCGCACCGCCTGCGACGGCAGCGAGCCGATCTTCGGCGGCATTCTCGGCGCCGCCGCCGGCGGCCTCCTCGCCGCGGCGCTCGGCGAGCATCACGGCCGAGTCGACCCCGGCGCGACCCTGTTCGGCGTCATCACCGGCGCCGCGGTCGGCGCCACCTTGGCCGCGAGCCACTGCCCGAACGACTGAACGTCACGCCGAGTCGCATTGTCGGCGTGACTCGATTCGCGACCGCCTGCTGCGTTCCCGCCGAACCGGCGGCCTGCCCTATTGCAGGGCGGGCTCGGCTTCCTCATATCTGGCGCGGCCCAATCGGATTCGGGGATGGAGGGCGCGCGGATGACGGCGGAGAAACGCAGCTTCGAGGCGGAGGTCAGTCGCCTGCTCGAGATCGTCGCCCACTCGCTCTATAGCGAGCGGGAAGTTTTCCTGCGCGAACTGATCTCCAACGCCTCCGACGCCTGCGACCGGCTGCGCTACCTCGCCCTGACCCAACCCGAGCTGGTCGCCGGCGACACTGCCTACCGCATCACCCTCGCCGCCGATGCGGCCGCCCGAACCCTCACCGTTGCCGATAACGGCATCGGCATGAGCCGCGACGAGCTGATCGAGAATCTCGGCACCATCGCACGCTCGGGCACCTCGGCCTTCGTCAAGAACCTGTCCGGCGACCAGCGCAAGGACGTGGCGCTCATCGGTCAGTTCGGCGTCGGCTTCTATTCGGCGTTCATGGTCGCGGACCGGGTCGAGGTGCTATCGCGCAAGGCCGGCGAGACGGAAGCGCACCTCTGGGTCTCGGACGGCAAGGGCGACTACACGGTCGACGCCGCGCAGAAGGACTCGCGCGGCACCGTCGTGACGCTGCATCTCAAGGCCGACGCGACCGAGTTCACCGACGCGACGCGGCTGCGCGAAATCGTCAAGCGCCATTCGGATCACATCGCGATCCCGATCGTGCTGCACGACGAGGGCAAGGACGAGACGGTGAATGCCGCGTCGGCGCTCTGGCTCAGGCCGAAGAGCGAGATCACGCCGGAGCAGTATCGCGAGTTCTATCACCACGCCGGCCACGCCTTCGACGAACCGTGGCTCACCGTCCACAACCGCGCCGAGGGCACGCTCGAATATACCAGCCTGCTGTTCGTGCCGTCGTCGAAGCCCTTCGATCTGTTCGAGCCCGAGCGCAAGCATCGCGTGAAGCTCTACGTCAAGCGCGTCTTCGTCACCGACGATTGCCAGCCGCTGCTGCCAGCCTATCTGCGCTTCCTCAAGGGCATCGTCGATTCCGAGGACCTGCCCCTGAACGTCAGTCGCGAGATGCTGCAATCGAATCCGATGCTGACGCGGATGCGGACCCAGATCACCAAGCGCGTGCTCGGCGAACTGGCGAAGAAGGCCAAGGACGCGCCCGGCGAATACGCCAAGTTCTGGGACAATTTCGGCGCCGTGCTGAAGGAGGGCCTTTACGAGGAGCGCGACCATCGCGATGAGCTCTTGGCGCTGGCGCGCTTCCGCTCGACGGCGGGCGACGGATTGGTGTCGCTCGACGAGTATGTGGCGCGCATGAAGCCGGGCCAGAAGGCGATCTACACCATCAGCGGCGATGCACCCGATCGCGCCGCGCGGAGCCCGCAGCTCGAAGGCTTCCGCGCGCGCGGCGTCGAGGTGCTGCTGCTGACCGATCCGGTCGATGAGTTCTGGCTGCCGGCGCTCGGCGCCTACAAGGACACGCCGTTCAAGTCAGCGACACGCGGCGCGGCGGAGCTCGACGAGCTGACGGCCGAGACGAAGGAAAAGGCCGAGCCGCCGAAACCCACCGCCGAGGTCGCCAGCCTGATCGCATTGATGAAGCTGTCCTTGGCCGACGCGGTGAAGGACGTGCGCGTCTCGACCCATCTGACCGACAGCGCCGTCTGTCTCGTCGCCGACGAAGGCGATCTGGATATGCGCCTGGAACGGCTCCTGCGGCAGCACCAGCGGCTCGACGAGGCGACCAAGCGCATCCTCGAGATCAATCCGAAGCATCCGCTGATCGCGCGGCTGGCCGATCTCGCCGGCAAGGACGGCGCGGCGAGCGCGCTCGGCGATTTCGCCTGGGTGCTGCTCGATCAGGCGCGCATCCTCGAAGGCGAGCAGCTGCCCGATCCGCCCGCCTTCGCGCGCCGGCTCAGCGATCTGCTGGCGAAGGGCCTGGCGGCCTAACGCTGCGCGATCTGCGCCGCGTTCAGGATCGGTCCGGTGCCGCGCTCCTGCAGCAGCACGGCGATGCCGGCGTTGCCCAGCGTCTTGACCTCGGCGGCGGGCACGATGAACTCTGTCGACCAGCCTGCCCACTTGCCGAGCTGACGGTAGCTGTGCACCGGATGATAGTCGGTGAGCGTGCGCCCCCCATTCTCGCCGCGCAGGATCTTGGTCGTGTGCGTCGCATCGTAGCCGACGAGCCACAGCGTCGCCGGCTCGCCCGGCGGCGACGTCCCTTCGCCGACGTCGACGGCGAGCGCGCCGTCCTCGCGCCAGTGGAGGGCGACCGTCGGCCGCCTCGCGGTTTTTGCCTCGGCCGCGTTGATCAGCGCGTCGCATGCGGACTCATCCGAGCCGACGACTTGGGCCGTGCCGTCGACGACGATTTGCGGCGTGTAGACGAAGCGGGTGTTGAGGCTTTCGCGATAGCCGCGCTGGCGCGTCGTCGCCCACGGCTTGGCGAACGGATCGGTCCAGCCGATGTAGTTCCAGTAGTCGACGTGGAAGGCGAGCGCGATCACGTCTGGCCGCTTGACCAGCTCGCCGAAATAGGCGTCGGCCGGCGGACACGAGCTGCAGCCCTGCGACGTGAACAGCTCGACGACGACCGGTGCGTTCGGCACCGGCGCGGGCGACGGCAGCGACCTGTCGGCGGACAGCGCCGAACCGGCAAGCAGCACCGACGCAAGCGCGACCAGGAACGAGAGATGCGGCCGAAACATGCGTGCATTTTGCGCCGGCGACCGATGGCACGCCAGTCGCACCGGATCACATCGTAGTGAAAGCGCTTGTCGCTTCCGTTAAGCCGCCGGATCGGCTCTATTCCGACCCGGGAGGAAACGATGGACCGACGCGAATCGACGGTCGCGGCGACGCGCCGCAAGAGCAGCGCCTTCGTGCCGCACGACTTGGCGCGACCGCTCGCTGGCGCGGCGCGCGGCCCGCTCGCGGGCCTCACCGGCGCGATCAAGGACATGTTCGACGTCAAGGGCGAGCGCACCGGCGGCGGCAATCCGACCTGGCTCGCCCTCGCCAAGCCGGCGAAACGCCACGCGGACGCGGTCAAGCGCGTGCTCGCCGCCGGCGCCACCATCGTCGGCAAGACGGTGTGCGACGAGTTCTTCTTCAGCGTCACCGGCGCCAACGCGCATTACGGCACGCCGGTCAATCCGCGCGCACCGCGCCGGCTGCCCGGCGGCTCATCGTCCGGCTCGGCCGCGGCGGTGGCGGCGGGCGCCTGCGACTTCGCGCTCGGCAGCGACACCGGCGGCTCGGTGCGCGTGCCGGCGGCGCTCAACGGCATCTACGGCCTGCGGCCGAGCCACGGCCGCGTCAATCCGGCGGGCGCCATGCCGATGGCGCCGAGTTTCGACTGCATCGGCTGGTTCGCGGCGACGCCCGGCATCTTCGCACGCGTCGGTCCGGCGCTGCTCGCCGGCAAGGGCAAGCGCACGGCGATCAAGCGGGTGCGGCTGGCAACCGACGCCTGGGCACAGGTCGACGCGGAGGTGGCCGAGGCACTGCGCGCGTTCCTGGCGCGCGCGGCGGCGACGCTGCCCGTGGCCGAGGACGTAGTCGTCGCGCCCGACGGCACCGGTGCCTGGCGCGACGCGTTCCGCGCGATCCAGGGCCGCGAAATCTGGTCCGCCTACGGCAAATGGATCGAGCGCAACCGGCCGGGGCTCGGCCCCGGCATCAAGGAGCGGCTGGCCTTCGCCGCGACCGTGACGGCGGAGCACGCGCGCGATGCGCGGCGCGTCATGGCGGCGGCGCGCAAGACGATCCGCACACGCGTGCCGCCCGGCACCGTGCTCTGCCTGCCGACCGTGCCCTGCGTCGCACCCGATGTCGACGCCGATGCGGCGACGCTCGACGATTTCCGCGCGCGCGTCATGGCGTTGACCTGCATCGCCGGCGTGTCCGGTCTGCCGCAGGTGACGATTCCGGCGGCGCAGGCCGGCGGATTGCCCGTCGGATTGTCGTTCATCGGCTGGCACGGCGCCGACGAGACGCTGCTCGCGCTGGCGCAGCGCCTCGCGCCTTATTGCGGCGCTTGACCGGCGGCAACGTCGCCGTCACCCTCTCGCGCCGAACCCAACGGGAGACGACGCGATGATCCTCGAAATCCGCACCTACACCGCCGCGGTCGGCAAGACGCAGCAGTGGCTCGAGTACTACGGCAAGAGCGGCCTGCCGATTCAGCAGGAGATGCTCGGCAAGCTTGTCTTCTTCGGCACCACCGAGATCGGCCCGCTCAACCAGATCACGCACATCTGGGCCTACAATTCGCTTGCCGAGCGCGAGCAGAAGCGCGGCGCGATGGCGAAGGACCCGCGCTGGCAGGAGTATCTCAAGAACCAGCCGGCCGGCGCGCTGATCGCGCAGGAATCGAGGATCCTCAACCCGGTCGCGTTCTCGCCGCTGAAATGACAGCGCGGCGGCGCCGTCACTTCGCCTGCATCATGTGACGCAGCACGTACTGGAGGATGCCGCCGTGGCGGAAGTACTCCAGCTCGTCCAGCGTGTCGATGCGGCACAGGAGAGCGATCTCCTGCGTCGAGCCGTCCTTGCGGGTGATGCGGCACCTGAGGTCCACGCGCGGCTTCAAGCCTGAGGCGATGCCGGTAATATCGAACAGCTCGCTGCCATCGAGCTTCAGGCTCTGGCGGCTCTGCCCGTCCTTGAACTGCGCCGGCAGCACGCCCATGCCGATCAGGTTCGAGCGATGGATGCGCTCGAAGCTTTCGACGATGACGGCCTTCACGCCCAAGAGCCGCGTGCCCTTGGCCGCCCAGTCGCGCGACGAGCCGGTGCCGTATTCCTTGCCGGCGACGATCACCAGCGGCACGCCCTCCTTCTGATAGAGCATCGCGGCGTCGTAGATCGGCATCACCTTGCCGTCGGGCATATGCTTGGTCATGCCGCCTTCGACGCCGGGCACCATCTCGTTGCGGATGCGGATGTTGGCGAAGGTGCCGCGCATCATCACCTCGTGATGGCCGCGCCGCGCGCCGTAGGAGTTGAACTCCGCCGGCCGCACCTGGTGCTCGAGCAGATATTCGCCGGCCGGGCTCTCGCGCTTGATCGAGCCGGCGGGCGAGATGTGGTCGGTGGTGATGCTGTCGCCCAGGATCGCGAGCGGCCGTGCGCGCGATACGTCCGATAGCGCCGCCGGCGACTTCGGCATGTTGTCGAAATAGGGCGGATAGGCGAGATAGGTCGAGCCCGGATTCCACTCGAAGGTCACGCCGGCGGCCGGCTTCACCTTCTGCCATTCGGGCGGACCGCGGAAGACGTCGGCGTAGCGCTTGCGGAACATCGGCGCGCTCACCGATTGCGCCACCGTCTCCTGCACTTCCTTGTTCGAGGGCCAGATGTCCTTGAGGTAGACCGGCTTGCCCTCGGCATCCTGGGCGAGCGGGTCCTTGGTGACGTCGACGTTGAGCGATCCGGCGATGGCATAGGCGACGACCAGCAGCGGCGAGGCGAGATAGTTCGCCCTGACTTGCGGTGAAATCCGGCCCTCGAAGTTGCGATTGCCCGACAGCACCGCGCCGACCACCAGATCGCCATCCTCGACCGCTTCGGAGATCGGCTCGGGCAGCGGACCGGAGTTGCCGATGCAGGTCGTGCAGCCGTAGCCGACCAGATTGAATCCAAGGGCGTCGAGATCCTGCTGCAGGCCAGACGCGGCGTAGTAGTCCGTCACCACCTGGCTGCCCGGCGCCAGCGACGTCTTCACCCACGGCTTCACCTTGACGCCGCGCTTCACCGCCTTGCGCGCCAGCAATCCGGCACCGAGCATCACGCTCGGATTCGACGTGTTGGTGCAGGACGTGATGGCGGCGATGACCACGTCGCCGTCCTTGAGCTGATAGTTGGCGCCGTCGACCTTGATCGGTCCGCCGGTCTTCGCCTTGTCGCGCGTCGCGGCGAGCTTGGGCAGCTCGGCCTTGAACGACGACGCCACGCCCGACAGCGCGACGCGGTCCTGCGGCCGGCGCGGGCCGGCGAGCGACGGCTCCACCGTGGCAAGATCGAGCTCGAGCGTGTCGGTGAAGACCGGATCGGGCGCTTTCTCGTCGTGCCACAGGCCCTGCGCCTTGGCGTAGGCCTCGACCAGCTTGACCTGCTGGGCGTCGCGGCCGGTGAGCGTGAGATAGCGCAGCGTCTCGGCGTCGATCGGGAAGAAGCCGCAGGTCGCGCCGTATTCCGGCGACATGTTGCCGATGGTGGCACGGTCGGCCAGCGCGAGCGACGCGATGCCGGGACCGTAGAACTCGACGAAGCGGCCGACGACGCCGCGCTTGCGCAGCATCTGCGTTACGGTGAGCACGAGGTCGGTCGCCGTGGCGCCCTCCTTGAGCGCGCCATGCAGCCGGAAGCCGACGACCTCGGGCAGCACCATCGAGATCGGCTGGCCGAGCATTGCGGCTTCGGCCTCGATGCCGCCGACGCCCCAGCCCAGAACGGAAAGGCCGTTGATCATGGTGGTGTGGCTGTCGGTGCCGACCAGGGTGTCGGGATAGGCGATGGCCTTGCCGTTCTCGTCCGTCGTCCACACGACGCGCGCGAGATATTCGAGATTGACCTGGTGGCAGATGCCGGTGCCCGGCGGCACGACGCGGAAATTGTCGAACGCGTCCTGGCCCCAGCGCAGGAAGGTGTAGCGCTCGCCGTTGCGCTGGAACTCGATCTGCACGTTCTTGCGGAAGGCGTCGGCGGTGCCGAAATTGTCGACCATCACCGAATGGTCGATCACCAGGTCGACCGGATTGAGCGGATTGATCTTCTTGGGATCGCCGCCGAGCCGCGCCATCGCCTCGCGCATCGCCGCGAGATCGACCACCGCCGGCACGCCGGTCAGATCCTGCATCAACACGCGCGCCGGCCGGAAGGCGATCTCGCGGTCCGAGGTCTTGGTCTTGAGCCAGGCCGCGACCACCTTGATGTCGTCGACCGTCACCGTGCGCCCATTCTCGAGCCGCACCAGGTTCTCGAGCAGCACCTTGAGCGAGAACGGCAGGCGCGAGATGTCGCCGAGCCCGGCCGCTTCCGCCGCCGCCGCGAGGCTGAAATAATCGTACGACTTGCCGCCAACCTGCAGCGTCCGACGCGTCTTCAACGAATCCTGACCGGTGACCGTCACGGGCTGCCTCGCTTTTGTCGTTAACGGAACGCGTCGTTAACGGTTGCTGCTACCGCTTCCGGCGAGCGAGATCAAGCGCGGCACAGCGTCCACGCGCGCCACGCGGGCCGCCTTTCGTCGGCGGCGCGCCGGTTGGTTAATCGCGCCGTTACATTAACTTTGCTGGAATTTGGCGATATCGCCGCCGCGTATTATTATCGGTGCGCGTCGAATACTGACATTTGAGCGAGGCGATCTCCGCCCATGGCGTTGCTGGCCGACCACGCGACCGCGCCCGCGGCGACGCGCGCCCTCACCCTTCCGGCGACGCTGCTGACGCTGTCGGTCGCCGTCGTCTTTGTCGTGGCCATCGGGCTGTGGTCGTTCGCGTGGCCAATGGCCGACGATTTCGTGCGCGCCGTCGAAGGCCGCGATGCCGGCATTCTCGGCGGCGTCTGGATCGAATACACCACATGGTCGTGCCGCTGGGCGGCCGGCCTCGTCCACTTTCTCATTGCCGCCGCGCTGCCGCTGACGCGGTTTTATGGTGCGAGCCTGGCCGCGATCGCGCTGCTGTCGCTATTGATCCTGTCGCGGTTCATCGCCGGCGTTCTGGAGCTGCGCTGGCGCTCGCGCGCGACCCTGCTGGTCGTCGGCACCTTCGCGGCGCTGTGGTGGGCGGGCTCGCCGAGCGTCAACGAGCTCTTCTATTGGCGCGCCGCCGAGGTCGAGTACCAGCTCGGCTGGTCGGCCGCGATCGTGCTCGCCTTCGCCGCGTGCCGCCTCGACTTCGCTGCGGCGCCAGCGAGCGTGACGCGGATCGCGGCGCTTGCCGCCGCCGCGTTTTTCGTCAGCGGCCTGCACGAGCTCGCGGCCGCGCTCGAGACTGGCTTGTTCGCCGCCGTCGCAATGGCCGCGCGGATTTCGTTCGGCCGGTGGCGGCCCGCCGCGCTGGTCGCGCTCGGCGTCGCGCTGATCGGCCTTGCGGTCGTCGTTGCCGCGCCGGGCAATGGCGCCCGCGAGGCGGCGGTCGGAGCCGCGCCCGCGTTGTCGCATGCGATCGCCGCGGCGCTGGCGCAAATCACCGGCCATATCACGCTCTGGCTGATCGATCCCAAGACGTTGGCCGCTGCCGGTGTGCTGATTGCGTTGCACGCCTGTGGCAAAATCGCGCCGCGCTGGCCGGAACATTTGACGGCACCGGCGCGCTGGGCGTTGACCGCGCTGTTCCCTGCCGTGCTGGCGGCGCTCTATGTCGTGCCTGCGGTGGCGCTGGGCGGCGCGGTGCCCGCACGCACGCTGGCGGGGATTCATCTCGCCTTCCTTTGCGGCGGATTGGTCGTGGCCAGCGCCTGGGCGCCGCGCGCTACGGCGTGGCTCGCGCGGCATCGGATCGATGCCAACAAGGCGTTGCGCTGGATGCTGATCGCGCTCGCTCTGGCCTTGCCGGCAAACCGCAACGTCGCCGCCGGCATCGCCGATCTGCGCGGCCCGGCGGAAGCGTTTCACGCCTTCATGGCGCAGCGCGACGCGACGCTGCGCCGCCTGCACGCGGCCGGCGCCACCGAGGCGGCGCTGCCGGTGATCGCCAAAGCCGATTTCCCGCGCTCTTACGTCTTCCACGCGGACATCCGCGCCGATGCCGGGTTCTGGATCAATCGCTGGACCGCGCGCTATTACGGCTTGGCGGCGTTGCGGGCCGAAGCGCGCTAAAGTGAACGTGACCGCGCCGCCGGCCGGCTGAAACCGCGCGAACACGCGCTTTTCTCGGGGGTAAAAGCGTGACCGCGGCCGCCGCGGCCACAAATCTTGCTTTCGCCACATTTCGATCCAAATCGGGTCTCATTCCGGGGCTTTCATCGCCCGCGGTGAGAGACATCTGGCTTTTGGCTTGTCTCGCATCTCCATGAAGCGGTCGCCCCCCGACCGCTCGTATTCGACGGCCTCGGTACCTCCCCCACCGAGGCCGTCACTTTTTTAATCCGGGCGCGGCGTTTTGCCAGCGCGGGGGCGCCCGGCCCCATGGCATAGTGCGCCGCCATGGCGGCCGGGGAACTGCAGAAATCTTTTACCGGAGAAGGACTTGCGTGCCGTCGCGGCGAGCGCCGGGTGTTCCAGGGCGTGGCCTTCGCGCTCGACGCCGGCGGCGCGCTCGTGCTCGGCGGGCCCAACGGCAGCGGCAAGACCAGCCTGCTGCGGCTGATGGCCGGCCTGGCGCCGCCGGAGCAGGGCCGCATCGCCTGGGACGGCACCTCGATCACCGACGATCCCGCGACCCATCGCGCCCGCCTCCATTACATCGGCCATCAGGAAGCGGTGAAGCTCGCCCTGACCGCCGAGGAGAATCTCGGATTCTGGGCGCAGATGCGCGGCACCGCCGCGAACGCGACCGCCGCCCTGCGCCGGTTCCGCCTCGATCCGCGCGCGACCTGGCCGGCGCGCTACCTGTCGGCCGGCGAGCGCAAGCGCCTGGGCCTGGCGCGGCTGCTCGCCTCGCCCGCCGCGCTGTGGCTGCTCGACGAACCCACCACCGGCCTCGATACGGAGTCGATCGAGATCCTGCTCGCCGTCATCGCCGAGCACCGCCGCGACGGCGGCCGCGTCGCGGTGGCAACCCACGCCGTCATGCCGCTACCCGCGGCGCAGGCGGTCTCGCTGGCACCGCACGCGACTTGGAGACAAGCGTGAGCGCCTTCACCGCGCTGCTGACGCGCGACCTCCGCCTCGCCTTCCGGCAGGGCGGTGACGTCGCCAACGTCGTCGCCTTCTTCGCGCTCGCCGTCATCCTGTTCCCATTCGGCGTCGGGCCCGATCCCGATCTGCTGGCGCGCATCTCCGCCGGCGTACTGTGGGTGACGGCGCTGCTCGCCGCGCTGCTCTCGCTCGAGCGGCTGTTCGAGGCGGACTACCACGACGGCAGCCTCGAGGCGCTTTCGCTCATGCCGGTGCCGCTCGAAATCCAGGTGCTGGCGAAATGCGCCGCGCACTGGCTCACGACCGGCTTGCCGCTGACCATCGTTGCGCCGGTGTTGGCGCTGGTGCTGCACTTCGATGCAGCGGGTTATCCCGCGCTGATCGCGGCACTGCTGCTCGGCACGCCGGTGCTGAGCCTGATCGGCGCCATCGGCGCGGCGCTGACGCTGGGTGCGCGGCGCGCCGGTGTGTTGCTGTCGCTGCTTGTGCTGCCGCTCTATATTCCGGTGTTGATCTTCGGCGTCGCCGCCAGCGAGGCGGCGGCGCTGGGACTTGAATCGCGGCCCCATTTGCTGCTGCTGGCGGCGCTGTTTGCGACGTCGCTCGCGCTGGCGCCATGGGCCGCGGCGGCGGCCTTGCGTCAGGCGCTCGAATAGCCGAAAAACCGCTCATGCATCGTTTCGCCAATCCCGCCCGGTTCATGCGTCTGTCGGCCGTCCTCCTGCCGTGGTGCGCGACAGCCGCGGCCATGTTCGTCGCAATCGGACTCTACGGCGCGCTGTTCATCGCGCCGCCCGACTATCAGCAGGGCGATGCGGTGAAGATCATGTACGTCCACGTGCCGTCGGCGTGGATGGCGAGCCTGGTCTACGCCGTGATGGCGCTCGCCAGCGCCGTGGCGCTTATCTGGCGGCATCCCTTGGCGCATATCGCCGCCGAGAGCGCCGCGCCGATCGGCGCGGGTTTCACCTTCGTCTGCCTGGTGAGCGGCTCGCTCTGGGGCGAGCCGATGTGGGGCACGTGGTGGGTGTGGGATGCGCGCCTCACCTCGGTGCTGGTGCTGTTCTTCCTCTATCTCGGCTTCATCGCCCTCGCCAACGCGTTCGACGACCGCACGCGCGGCTCGCGGGCGGCGGCGATCCTCGCCATCGTCGGCGTCATCAACCTGCCGATCATCAAGTTCTCGGTCGACTGGTGGAACACGCTGCACCAGAAGGCGAGCGTGTTCGTCATGGGCGGTCCGACCATCGCGACGTCGATGCTGTGGCCGCTGCTGGTGCTGGCGACGGGATTCCTGTTCTTCTTTGCGACGCTGCTGATGCTGCGCATGCGCGCCGCGTTGCTGCGCGCCAAGGTGCGGGCGCTCCGCTTCGGCACGTGATGGAAAAGTTCTTTGCCATGGGCGGTTACGCCCGTTTCGTGTGGCCGGCCTATGGAGTGGCGGTGGTGGTGCTGATCGGATTGCTGGTGCAGAGCGTGGCGAGCTATCGCCGGGCGCAACGCGAGCTGGACGCCGAGGACCCGCGATGACGCGTAAGCGGCGGCGGCTCTATTTCGTGATCGGCGGACTGGCGCTGCTCAGTCTGGCGGTTGGCCTGACTCTGTCGGCGCTCAACGACAACCTGGTTTTCTTCTATGGCCCGTCCGATCTCTATGCCAAGCACATCCCGCCGGGCCGCCTCGTGCGCGTCGGCGGCCTGGTCGCGGCCGGCAGCTACAAGCATGAAGCCAACGGCTCGACGATCGACTTCACCGTCACCGACGGCAGGAAGTCGGTGCCGGTGACCTATAGCGGCACCATCCCCGACCTGTTCCGCGAGGGCCAAGGCGTCGTCATCGAAGGCCGGCTGGCGGCCAACGGCACCTTCATGGCGACCACCCTGCTGGCCAAGCACGACGAGCGCTACATGCCGCCCGAGGTGGTCGAGGCGCTGAAGAAAGCCGGCCGCTGGAAAGAGGGTGCGAACGGCGCCCCAGTCCCGCCCGTGGCTTCGGGCACCGTCGGCGCCGGAGCGACGCGATGATCATCGAGCTCGGTCATTTCGCGCTCATCCTGGCGCTCGCCGTGGCGATGTTGCAGGCCGGCCTGTCGCTCGCCGGCGCCGCGCGCGGCGATCTCAACCTGATGGCGGCGGGACGGCTGGCCGCGCTGGCGCAATTCGCGCTCATCGCGCTCGCCTTCGCCACGCTGATCCACGCCTACTTCATCTCGGATTTCTCGGTCGCCAACGTCGCCGAGAACAGCAGCATCGCCAAGCCGCTGCTCTACAAGCTCACCAGCGTCTGGGGCAACCACGAAGGCTCGATGGTGCTGTGGGTGCTGATCCTGGCGCTCTACGGCGCGGCAGTCGCGTGGTTCGGCGACGCCATGCCGCCGCGGCTCTGCGCGCGCGTGATCGGCGTCCAGGGGTTGATTGCGATCGGCTTCCTGGTGTTCATCCTGCTGACCTCGAATCCGTTCCTGCGCCTGTCGCCCGCGCCCGAGAACGGCATGGGCCTCAATCCGATCCTGCAGGACCCCGGCCTCGCCTTCCATCCGCCTTTCCTCTATCTGGGCTATGTCGGCAATTCGGTCGCCTTCGCCTTCGCCGTCGCGGCGCTGATCGAAGGCCGCGTCGACGCCGCCTGGGCACGCTGGGTTAGGCCGTGGACGCTGGCGTCGTGGTGCTGCCTGACGCTCGGCATCGCCATGGGCAGCTGGTGGGCCTATTACACGCTCGGCTGGGGTGGCTGGTGGTTCTGGGATCCGGTCGAGAACGCCTCGCTGATGCCGTGGCTCGCCGGCACCGCGCTGCTCCATTCGGCGATCGTGGTCGAGCGTCGCGACACGCTCAAGAGCTGGACGATCCTGCTCGCCATCCTGACCTTCTCGCTGTCGCTGGTCGGCACGTTCCTGGTGCGCTCCGGCGTGCTGACCTCGGTCCACGCCTTCGCGCTCGATCCGCGCCGCGGCGTCTTCATCCTGGTACTGCTGTTCATCGCCATCGGTGGCTCGCTCACGCTCTACGCCTGGCGCGCTCCGGCGCTCGAGCCGGGCGGCATCTTCGCGCCGGTCTCGCGCGAGGGCGCGCTGTTGCTCAACAATCTGATCCTGGCGAGCTGCTGCGCCACCGTCTTCATCGGCACGCTCTATCCGCTGTTCCTCGACGCCGTCGGCGGGCCGAAGCTCTCCGTCGGCTATCCGTTCTTCGACCGCACCTTCGTGCCGCTGATGATTCCACTGCTGATCGCGATCGGCATCGGGCCGCTGCTGGCGTGGAAGCGCGGCGACCTGCTGGGTGCGCTGCAGCGGCTGTGGGCGGCGTTCGCCGCCGTCATCGTCGCCATGCTGATCGCGCTCTATCTGAGCCACGGCGGACCGGTGCTGTCGGTGGTCGGCATCGGCCTCGCCGCCTGGATGGGCGCCGCCGCGCTGGTCGAGTTCGCCGATCGCGTGCGGCTCTTCCGCGCGCCGTGGGCCGAGGTCTCACGCCGCGCCCTCAGCCAGCCGCGCGCGTCCTACGGCATGACGCTGGCGCATTTCGGCCTGGCGGTGACGGTCGCCGGCATCGCCGCCTCGGGCTTCCAGCAGCAGAGCATCGCGCTCGTGCATCTCGGCGAGGCGCTGCCGGTGGCGGGCTACACCTTGCGCTTCGACGGCATCGGCAAGCACGAAGGCGTCAACTACACCGCCGACCGCGCCGAGTTCACGCTGCTCAGCGGCAGCCGCGTCGTCGCCCAGCTTGCGCCCGAGCGGCGCTTCTTTTCGCTGCAACAGCAGACGGTGAGCAAGACCGCGATCCACACCAATTTCTTCGGCGATTTCTACCTCGCACTGGGCGATCCCGACGGCAAGGGCGGCTGGGCGGTGCGCGCCTATTGGAAGCCGCTGGTGCCGTTCATCTGGATCGGCGGCGTGATCATGGCGTTCGGCGGCGCGGTGAGCCTGAGCGACCGGCGCTGGCGGGTCGGCATCGCGGCGCGGCGCGCGGTCAAGGACGCGCTGCCGGCCGGAAGGGGTCGCGCGTGACTTGGCGCCGCGCGCTCTATTTCTTGCCGCTGGTCGGCTTCCTGGCGCTCGCCGTCTATTTCCTGCGCGGTCTCGCGCCGGGCTACGACCCGCAGGTCCTGCCCTCGGCGCTGATCGACAAGCCGGCGCCGACCTTCGCTCTCGCCGGGCTCAAGAGCGCGGCGCCGCTGACCAACCGCGATTTCGACGGCCGGATCGTGTTCGTCAATTTCTTCGCGTCGTGGTGCGCGCCCTGCCGCGAGGAGAGCCCGGTGCTGATGGACCTGGCGCGGCGCAACGTCATCCAGCTCTACGGCATCGACTACAAGGACAAGCCCGCGGACGCCATCAAGTTCCTGCAGCAATTCGGCGACCCCTATCGCCGCATCGGCGTCGACGAGAGCGGCCGCACCGCGATCAATTTCGGCGTCTACGGCGTGCCCGAGACCTATGCCATCGATCGCGCCGGGCGCATCCGCTGGCGCCACGTCGGGCCGTTGACCGCGCAGGTCGTGCAGACGGAAATCATGCCCCTGCTCAAGCAACTGGGCGCGTCTTGATCCGCGCGCTCGCCGTCGCGGCGATCCTGCTCGGCTTGGCGCATGCGGCGCTCGCGGTCGAACCGGGCGAAATGCTGTCCGACCCCAAGCTCGAGGCGCGCGCCGAGGCGATCGGCAAGCAGCTGCGCTGTCTGGTCTGCCAGAACGAGTCGATCGAGGATTCGGGCGCCGGCCTCGCCCATGACCTGCGCGTGATCATCCGCGACCGGCTGAAGGCCGGCGACACCGACGCCCAGGCGATCCAATACGTCGTCGACCGCTACGGCGACTTCGTGCTGCTGAAGCCGCCGGTCGAGCCGGCAACGTACCTGCTCTGGTTCTCGCCGTTCGCGATCCTGGCGATCGGAGCGGCCGGCGCCCTGCTCTACATTCGCCGCCGGAAGGCGCCACCGGACGAGCCGCTCGACCTCAACCAGCGCCGCAAGCTCGAGCGGCTGCTGCTCGACGATCAATGATCTTCGCGCTCGTCCTGCTGTTCGTCACGCTCGCGGTGCTCGGCACCGTGCTCGCGCCGCTGTGGCAGCGCGGCGGAAGGATGCTGACGCGCGGCCGCTACGACCGCGCGGTTTATCGCGATCAGCTCACCGAGATCGAGCGCGACGTGGCCCGCGGCATGGTCCGGCCCGACGACGCGGCGGCGGCGCGACGCGAGATCGAGCGCCGCATCCTGACCGCTGCGGACGAGGCCGAGGTGCCCGCACCGAGCGCGCCGAAGCGCGGTCTCGCCGCGATCCTGGGCGTCGTCGCAGCGGCTTTCGCGCTCACGGCTTACCTCGCGCTCGGCGCGCCCGGCCTGCCGGATCTGCCCTTCGCCAACCGGGTCTCGCCGGCAGCGCAACAGGCGATGATCCAGGACATGGTGGCGAACCTCGCGACCAAGCTGAAGAGCAATCCGGACGACGCGCAGGGCTGGGTGATGCTCGGCCGCTCCTATGCCGTGCTGGGCCAAGGCGACAAGGCGGCGGACGCCTACGAGCACGCGCGTCAGCTCAAGCCCGATGACCCGAGCATCGCACTCGCCGAGGCGGCGGCGCTGCTGACCGGGCGCAAGATCGACGACCCGGTGCCGGCGCGTGCGGTCGAGCTGCTCAAAACGGTGACCGCGAAGCAGCCGGACCAGCCGCTGGCGCTGTGGTTCCTCGGCCTCGCCGCGGCGCAGCAGCGCGACTTCGTGCAGGCGCGCGACGACTGGCACCATCTGCTGCGGGTGATGCCAGCCGACGCGCCCGAGCGCGACACCGTCAACGCGGCGCTCGACGCGATCCAGGCGAAGTAGCGCCCACGGCCGCGGAGGCGGGCTTGGCCGCGGACGCGCTCCCGCGGTAGAGTTTCGCCAAGGGAGGCAACGATGGACGCGCGGCAAGACGCGCCGCTCTGGGAGCCGACGCCCGAGCGCATCGCGGCGACCAATCTCCGTCGCTTCATGGACGAAGCGGGACGCCGCGCCGGGCGCCGCTTCGCCGATTTCGCCGGCCTGCACCGCTGGTCGGTCGAGGACCGCGATGCGTTCTGGCGCCTGGTATGGGATTGGGGCCGGGTAATCGGCGAGCCGGGCGCGACCGTGCTGGCCGACGGCGACCGGATGCCGGGCGCGCGGTTCTTTCCCGCGGCGCGGCTCAACTACGCCGAGAACCTGTTACGCAAGCGCGACGCCGGCGCCGCGCTGGTCTTCCGCGGCGAGGACAAGGTACGCCGGAGGCTCTCCTGGTCCGAGCTCTACGATCAAGTGTCGCGGCTCGCGCAGGCGATGAAAGCCGACGGCATCGGCCCCGGCGACCGCGTCGGCGGCATCGTCGCCAACATGCCCGAGGCGATCATCGGCATGCTGGCCACGTCCGTGCTCGGCGCGGTGTGGTCGTCGTGCTCGCCGGATTTCGGCGTCAAGGGCGTGCTCGACCGCTTCGGCCAGATCGAGCCCAAGCTGATGCTGGCGGTCGACGGCTATTTCTACAACGGCAAGGCGTTCGACGGCATCGACAAGACGCGCGAGATCGCTGCCGCCTTGCCGTCGCTCAAGCGCACCGTGATCGTGCCCTATATCGACAGCAAGACGCCGCTCGACGCGCTGCCCAACGCGCAGGGCTACGCCGCCTATACCGCGCCCTACGCGCCGCGCGACATCGAATTCGCCCGGCTGCCGTTCAATCATCCGCTCTACATCATGTATTCGTCGGGCACGACCGGCGTGCCCAAATGCATCATCCACTGTGCCGGCGGCACGCTCCTGAAGCACATTGTCGAGCAGCAGTTCCATTGCGACCTCAAGGACGGCGACCGGCTGTTCTATTTCACCACGTGCGGCTGGATGATGTGGAACTGGCTCGCCTCGGGCCTCGCCGCCGGCGCGACGCTGCTGCTCTACGACGGCTCGCCGTTCCATCCCTCGGGCAACGCGCTGTTCGATTATGCCGACGACGAGCGTATGACGCATTTCGGCACCTCGGCCAAGTACATCGACTCGGTGCTCAAGGCCGGACTCGAGCCGATCAAGACGCACAAGCTCGCGACCGTGCGCTACCTCAGCTCGACCGGCTCGCCGCTATCGCCCGAGGGTTTCGAGTTCGTCTATCGCGGCATCAAGCACGACCTGTTCATGGCGTCGATCTCGGGCGGCACCGACATCATGGGCTGCTTCGTTATGGGCAATCCGATCGGCCCGGTGTGGCGCGGCGAGATCGCGGCGCCGGTGCTCGGCATGGCGGTCGAGGTGTTCCGCGACGACGGCAGCCGCGCGGCCGACGACGAGAAGGGCGAGCTGGTCTGCTCCAAGGCATTTCCGTCGATGCCGCTGGGATTCTGGAACGACCCGGGCGACGTCAAGTATCACGCCGCCTATTTCGAGCGCTTCGCCAACATCTGGTGCCACGGCGACTACGCCGCGCGCACGCGCCACGGCGGCTTCGTCATCTATGGCCGCTCGGACGCGGTGCTCAATCCGGGCGGCGTGCGCATCGGCACCGCCGAGATCTATCGCCAGGTCGAGCAGATTCCGGAAGTGCTGGAGTCGCTCGTCATCGCCCAGGAATGGCAGAACGACGTGCGCGTCGTGCTGTTCGTGAAATTGCGCGAGGGCGTCAATCTCGACGACGCGCTGGTGAAGCGAATCAACCAGCAGATCCGCGCCAACGCCAGCCCGCGCCACGTGCCGGCGCGCACCGTCCAGGTCACCGACATTCCGCGCACCAAGAGCGGCAAGATCGTCGAGCTCGCGGTGCGCGAAGTGGTGCACGGACGGCCGGTGAAGAACCTCGAGGCGCTGGCCAATCCCGAAGCGCTCGCGTTCTTCCGCGACCGGCCGGAGTTGCGGAGCTAGCCCGCCAGCTTGTCGATGATCTTGGCGAGATCGATGTCGCGGTGCGACAGGCCGCCCGCGTCGTGGGTCGAGAGCGTGATCTCGACCTTGTTATAGACGTTGAACCATTCCGGATGGTGGTCCATCTTTTCCGCCGCGAGCGCGACCTTGCTCATGAATCCCCACGCGTCGGCGAAGGTGCGGAATTGAAAGCTCTTCTTGATCGCGTCGCGGCCCGCGACCTCCGCCCAGCCGGCCAAGCCCTTGAGCGCCTCGACGCGCGCCGATCCTGCGAGCTTCTCGACCATCTATCGTCTCCCTTGCCGCTGCGATGAGCCAACCTTCGACCGCACCGACCATCGCCGATATCGAGGCGCTGGCCCAGCAGGCGCTTGCCACCATTCCGGCGCGCCTCAAGCGCCACGTCGGCGCCGTCGTCATCCGGGTCGACGAATTTCCCGATGAGGATACCGAGCGCGAGATGGAGCTCGAAAGCTCTTTCGACATCCTCGGTCTCTATCGCGGCGTGGGCATGCCGCACAAGAGCGTCAGCGACCCGCTGCCGGCGATCGACATGATCTTCCTCTATCGCCGGCCGATTCTCGACTACTGGTGCGAGACCGGCGACGACCTCTACCGGGTCGTGCGCCACGTGCTGATCCACGAGATCGGCCACCATTTTGGCTTCTCCGACGCCGATATGGAGCGGATTGAAGCGGAGGGCGGATGAGCGATCGAGGCGTTCCGGATCTTGCGTATTGGAGCGGCGCGGGCGGCGAGCAATGGGCGCGCAACCAGGAATACGGCGAGCGGCAGTTCGCGCCGGTGGCCGAAGCGCTCTTTCCCGTCGCCGCGGTGCGCGCGGACGAGCGCGTCGTCGACGTCGGCTGCGGCTGCGGCGCGACGACGATCGCGCTGGCGCGAATCGTCGGGCCGCGGGGGCGCGTGCTCGGCGTCGATGTCTCCGTCGCGATGCTGGCGCTGGCGCGCGAACGCGCGCCGCCGGGCGCGCCGCTCGAATTCGTTCGCGCCGACGCGACGGACTATGCCTTTCCGCGCGGAGCGTTCGACCTCTTGTTCTCGCGCCACGGCGTCATGTTCTTCGCCGAGCCGGTGCGCGCCTTCGCCAATCTGCGCACCGCCTTGACGCCCGGCGGCCGCCTCGCCTTCAGCTGCTTCCGGAGCCCGCGCGACAATCCCTGGGCGATGACGCCGCTCGAGATCGCCCATCGCTTCGTGCCGCCCTTGCCCAAGCTCGGACCCGAGGATCCGGGCCCGTTCTCCTTCGCCGACGAGAGCCGCGTGCGGCGCATCCTGGGCGCCGCCGGCTTTGCCGATATCGCGCTGAAGCCGGTCGACCTCGAATTCGATCTCGCAGCCGGACGCGGCTTCGACGCGGCGGTGGCGAACGTGGTCGAGCTCGGTCCGACCAGCCGCGCCGTCCAGGGTCAGAGCGCCGAGATCCGCACCAAGATCGCGGCGGCGATGCGCGAGGCGCTGGCGCCATACGTCAAGGGCAAGGCCGTGCCGCTCGGCGCGGCGATCTGGCTGGCGACGGCGCGCAATCCCTAGACCAACGCGGCGACGCGCCGGCGCAGCGCGGGCACCAGCGTCCGCCCGAACCATGGGTTCTTCTTCTCCCATGCCGTCGTGCGCCATGACGGATGGGGCAGCGGCAGTACGCTTGGCTCAAAATCGCGCCACGCCTCGACCGTCTCGGTCATGGTCGGCGCCGCGCGGCCCTCGAGGTAATAGTCGATGGCGTAGGAGCCGACCAGCAGCGTCAATTCGATCGCCGGCCAGTGCGCCAGCACGCGCGCGTGCCAGAGCGGTGCGCAATCCGGCCGCGGCGGCAGGTCGCCGCCCTTGGCGTCCCGGCCGGGATAGCAGAAGCCCATCGGCAGGATGGCGACGCGGCGCTCGTCATAGAACGTGGCGCGGTCGATGCCGAGCCAGTCACGTAGCCGGTCGCCGCTGCGGTCGTTGAACGAGAGGCCGGTCTCATGCACGCGCGTGCCCGGCGCCTGGCTGATCACGAGCAGGCGCGCCGACGGCAGGCCGCGCACCACCGGCCGCGGCCCCAAGGGCAGATGCGCGGCGCAGGCGCGGCACGCGCGCAACGCGGCGAGCAGGCTGTCGAGCGTCTCGGCTGGCGGCTTGAGCGCGGCGCGGGTCACGGCGCCGAGCCTAACCCAAAAAAGAAAGCGGCGCCTCTTGGCGGGCGCCGTCTTTCCGTCCTCGGGCCGCCCAAACCGGATCGTCGAATACTGCGGGGCGTGGCCTCGCTCTCTAAAGAGCAAAGGCCGTGCCGCGGACAAAATCCTAGGATTTTCAATGCATTAACCTGGCGGCCCGCCGGCGGCTGTAAGGCCTGGCGACGGTGCTAGCGCAGCGCCGCGGCGATGTTGCCGCCGTCGACGGTGGTGACGTCGCCGGTCGTCTTCAGCGCAGTCGCGTGATAGAGGAACGCCGCCGCCACGTCCTCGGCGGTGACTTCGCGGCCGAGCAGATTGCCCCGCATGTAATCCTGCTCGCTGACGCCGCGAGCCAAGGCGCGCGACGCGATCATGTCCTTGGTCAGCAAGCCGCTGCGCACGCGGTCGGCGTTGACCGCGTTGGCGCGGATGCCGTCCTTGCCGTATTCTAAGGCATACTGGCGAACCAAGAGCAGCGTCGCCGCCTTGGGCAGGCCGTAAGGACCGAAATCGGCGCCGGGATTGATTGCCTGCTTCGAGACGTTGAACAGCAGCGCGCCGCCGAAGCCCTGGGCGCGCATCACCTTGACCGCGGTGCGCGCCACGCGTTGATGGGCGAAAAAGTTGAGCTCGAAGCTCTGGCGCAGCACCTTGTCGTCGACCTCGCCGATGGCACCCTGCCACGCCGCGCCGGCATTGGAGACGACGATGTCGATGCCGCCGAGCTTGGCGCAGCATTCCGCGAACGCCGCCTGCACCGCGTCGTCGTCGGTCACGTCGCATTCGATGCCGAGCGCGTCGAGCGATTGCGCCAGCGCCTCGACCGCCTTCCGATCGCGATCGAGCAGCGCGAGCTCGGCACCGGCGCCGCGGAACGCACACGCGGTCGCCGTGCCGATCGCACCGGCGGCGCCGGTGATCAGCGCGATCTGGCCGGCGAGCGGCTTCTCGACCGCCTTGCCGAGCTTGGCCTGCTCGAGCGACCAGTATTCCATCTCGAAGAGCTTGGCCTCAGGCAGCGATTCGAAGCGACCGAGCGCTTCGGCATCGGTGATCACCGTGATCGTATTCTCGGCGATATCGGCGGCAACGATCGCGTCCCGGCGGCTGCGTCCCATGCCGAAAAGCCCGAGGCCCGGCACCAAGGCGACGCGTGGCAGGGGATCGAGCGCACGCTTGGGCGGATCGCGGCGCGCGTTGTTGCGCGCGAAATAGGCGCGGTAGCGCTCGACGAAGCCCTTGGCGGCGGCGAAGGCGTCCTTGTGGAATTGCGCGAGATTGGCGGCGTCCGGCGCCGCCACCAGCAGCGGCACGTTCTTGGTGCGGATGGTGTGATCGGGCGTCACCACGCCGGTCTGAGAATAGCGCGTCGTCTCGCGGCCGTTGACATAAGCGAGGATGGCGGGCGACGAGCGGAACTCGAGGATCAGGCGGCGGTAGGCGCCCTCGACGCGCTCGTCCTTGACGGCGCAGGCGCCGCGCAGGATCGGCGCGACGTCGGCAATGCTGGCGACGCGCTGCGGCAGTGTGATCGCCGGAAAGACGCGGCGCGTGCCCTTCTTCTGGATACGCGCCTCGGCGGCGCTGACCGCCGCGATCATGCGCTCATACGCCTCGCGCGCATTGGCGCCGACGGTGAAGATGCCGTGCTTCATGAGGATCAGGCCCTCGACGCGCGGATCGAGTTCGAAGACGCGCGCGGCCTTCTTGGCGAGATCGAAGCCCGGCATGACATAGGACACGATGCCGAAGCGGCCGTCATAGACCTCGCGGCAGATCTTGTCGCCGTCGGGCTGATCGACCAGGCTCAGCACCGCGTTGGCATGGGTATGATCGACGAACTTGGTCGGCAGGAAGGCGTGCAGCAGCGTCTCAACCGACGGATTGGGCGCGCCGGGGTCGAGCAGGTTGGCGCGCTGGACGCGCACCATGTCCTCGTCCGCGAGATGGTCGCGCGCGCGCAGCTTGAGCAGCGGCGCGAGGCGCACGGCCGGCAGGCCCTCCGGCTCGATATTCGCCATGTCCCAGCCGCTGCCCTTGACGCAAAGCGCGTCGACCTCCTCGCCCAGAAGGTCGAACACGCGCAGCTTGACCGAGGTGTTGCCGCCGCCATGCAGCACCAGCTTCGGGTCCTGGCCCAGGAGTCGCGACGAATAGACGCGCAGCGCCAGGTCGGGGGCGACGCCCTGCTGGGCATAGCGCGCGACCAGCGCCTCGGCTTCGTCGTCGTTCCAGCGGCTTTGCATCGAATGGCTCCGGCGGCCAGCATAGAGCAAGCCCCATGGGGCCGCGAGAGCCGGGATTTATTTCTGCCGCTTTGATGCGTAAAATGCCGCCGAACCAGCGAGGACCCATGGCCAAGAATCCGCGCGGCGTTTATGCCGCGATCCTGACTCCGTTCAACGCCAATCTCGAGCCCGACCTCGGCGCTTTCGTCAATCACGGCCACTGGCTGCTCGCCAACGGCTGCGACGGCCTGGCGCCGCTCGGTACCACCGGCGAGGCGAATTCGCTGTCGCTGAAGCAGCGCATGCGCATCATCGAGACGACGCTGACCAAGCTGCCGATCGAGCGCTGCATCATCGGCGCCGGCTCGTGCGCGCTGGCCGATGCGGTGCAGCTCGCGCGCGAAGCAGCCAATGCCGGCGCCGGCGGTGTGCTGATGCTGCCGCCGTTCTACTACAAGAATCCGAGCGAGGACGGGCTCTACAATTTCTTCGCCGCCGCGATCGAGCGCGTCGCCGATCCACGCCTCAGACTCTACCTCTACCACTTTCCGCAGCTGTCGGCCGTCGCGATCACGCCGGCGCTGATCCGCCGCCTGAAACGCGCGTTCGGCGACATCGTCGTCGGCCTCAAGGACAGCGGCGGCGACTGGAATTTCTCCGCCGCGCTGCTCAAGGAATTTCCTGGCTTCGCCGTGTTCTCCGGCAGCGAGCAGTATCTGTTGAACAATTTGCGCGCCGGCGGCGTCGGCACGATCTCGGCTTCGGTCAACGTCACCGCGCCGCTGGCCCAACCGGTCTATCGTCACTGGCAGCAGCCCGACGCCGATGCATTGCAGGCGACGCTCACCGCCGTGCGCGTGCTGTTCCAGGACTATCCGCTGATCGCCGGCCTCAAGGAGACGCTGGCGCTGATCACCGGCAATCCGGCGTGGCGCACGATGCTGCCGCCGAACGTGCCGCTCGGACCGATCGAGGCCGCGGCGCTCAAGGCGAAACTCGCCGAGCTGTCGGCGATGCAGCCGGTGATCGCGGCCGCGCGCGCCGCGTGATCCGGATGCGGCGTCCGGCTCTCGCTCAGCCGTCGGCGAGGCGGCGCAAGAGGCAATAGAGCCGAGTCCGCTCGGCCGGCGCCAGCGGCGCGAGAGTCTTTGCGGTGCACGCGATCTCGATCGGCAGCAGGCGCGCGATGAGCGCCGCGCCGTCTCGCGTCAGGCTGACCAGAATCCGCCGCCCGTCGGCCGCGTCGCGGCCGGTCTTCAGCAGCCGACGCTTCTTGAGCCGCTGCACCACGTCGCGGATGTTGGCCGGCTCCATCGCCACCAGCCGGCCGAGCCGATTCTGCGAGAGCCTGCCGCACTCGTGCAGCCGGGCCAAGGTGGCGAATTGCGGCGGCGTCAGGTCGTGCGCGCGGATGCGGTCGACCAGGTTGGCGCTGGCGCGCTGATAGGCGCGGCGCAGCAAGAAGCCGACCTGATCGTCGAGGCGATAACCGTTGGGTGCGCGCTGCCGGCGACCGCCCGGCTCAGTCGACATTCTCGGCATCGCGATACATGACTTTGTGGCGGGTCGTCGCGATCCAGTCGTCGATCTGGCCGTCGGTCATGAAATGCGTGCGATCGAAACGGTTCCAGCTGACGATGTCGGTAAGGCTCTTCTTCCAGCGCTTGTAGGGCGGCTTGGCCGGCGGGCCGAAGCACATGATGTCGAGCACCGATAGCTCGGCGGGGATATCGAGCAGCGGCTTCATCGCCTGCTGCGCCTTCTCCTGGCCGATCGCCGTCACCCACCAGACGTTGTAGCCGAGCGCGGCGGCGGCGAGATGCGCGGACATCGTCGCGGCGGCGACGCTCTGCAGCAGGATGCGCTCGGCATTCTCCTTGTACATGCGATCGAGCGCGGAGCCGTCGTTCAGCACCGGGAACGCCTTGACCCAGCGGAAATCGGTCGCGACTACGATCAGGCCGGGTGCCGTCGCCAGGCCGCGATAGTCCGGTGTCGGGAACTTCATCTTGAGCCGCGCGCGGGCGATCTGCTCGGCACGGAAATATTCCATGATCTGCGTCTTGAGGCCGGGGTCGGTGACCACGACGAAGTGCCAGGGCTGCGCGTTCGCACCTGACGGCGCATGACGCGCCGCCTCGAGGATCAACTCGTAATGCTCACGCGGCACGACGTAGGCCGGATCGAAAGCGCGCGTCGTCATCCGTCGCTCGACCACCGTCATGAGCGCGTCGTATCGCGTCCGGTCGCTGAAATCGTAGGCGCTGTGCGCCGCCGTCTGCGTCATGGTTTCCTCCGCCGGCCAGATCGTTATGATCATAACGATAGGCGCGTGACCGGCAGGTGGTCAAGACGCGCGACGGCAGCGGCCGCGTGGCGCCGCTAGTGCGCCTCGTCCCAGTGGCGCGCCATGCCGGTGTCGACCACCAGCGGCACCGACAGCTCGACCGCGGGGCGGTGCGCGTTCTCCATCACCGCTTTCGCCACCGCGGCGGTCTTCTTGGCCTCCGCCTCCGGCGCTTCGAACACCAGCTCGTCGTGCACCTGGAGCAGCATCTTGGCGTGGAGCCCGGCCTGCTCCAGCGCTGCCGGAATCCGCCGCATGGCGCGCTTGATGATGTCGGCCGCGGCGCCCTGGAGCGGCGCATTGATCGCCGCGCGCTCGGAGAAGCCGCGCCGCGCCGGAATCGGATCCTTGATGCCGGGCACGTAGCAGCGCCGGCCGAACAACGTCTCGACGTAGCCGTTCTCGCGCGCGAACTCCTTGGTGCGATCCATGTAGTTGCGAATGCCGGGAAAGCGGTCGAAATACGCCTTGATGAATTTCGCCGCCTCGGCCTGCGGCACGTCGATCTGGCGGCCGAGGCCGAAGGCGCTGATGCCGTAGAGGATACCGAAATTGATCGCCTTGGCGCGGCGCCGCAGCATCGGGTCCATGCCCTTGATCGGCACACCGAAGACCTGGCTCGCGGTCATGGCGTGGATGTCGAGCCCGTCGCGGAAGGCCTCCTTCAAGGGCCCGATGTCGCCGACATGCGCCGCGAGGCGCAGCTCGATCTGGCTGTAATCGGCCGAGATCAGCAGGCAGCCCGGCGCGGCGATGAAGGCGTGACGGATCTTGCGGCCTTCCTCGGTGCGAATCGGAATGTTCTGCAGGTTGGGGTCGCTCGACGCCAGGCGGCCGGTCGCGGCGCCGGTGAGCGAATAGCTGGTGTGAACGCGCCCCGTCGCCGGATTGATCTCCTGCACCAGGGCGTCGGCATAGGTCGATTTGAGCTTCGCCAGCTCGCGCCATTCCAGCACCTTGGCCGGCAGCGGATGCGCCGCCGCCAGCTCCTCGAGCACGGCGGCGTCAGTCGAATGCGCGCCGGACTTGGTTTTGCGGCCGAAGCGCTCGAGCTTGAGTTCGTCGAACAGCACCTTGCCGAGCTGCTGCGGCGAGCCGACGTTGAACGGATGGCCGGCGAGCTTGTGGATCTCGACCTCGGCTTCGGCGATGCGCTGGGCGAAATCCTCGCTCAAGCGCTTCAACTCGTCGCGGTCGACGATGATGCCGGCGCGCTCCATGCCCGCTACGACCGCGGGCAGCGGCCGCTCGACGGTCTCGTAGAAGGCGCAGCGATGCTCGGCGACGAGCCGCGGCTTCAGCAGGCGATGGAGCCGCAGCGTGTAGTCCGCGTCCTCGGCCGCATAGTCGCACGCGCGATCAAGCGGCACGGCGGCGAAGCCGGTGTGGTTCTTGCCGCTGCCGGCGACGTCCTTGTACTTGATCATGTCGTGGTCGAAATGGAGCTTCGCGAGCTCGTCGAGGCCGTGGCCGTGCAAACCGGCATCGAGCACGAACGAGATCAGCATGGTGCAATCGATCGGCGCGACCGCGATGCCGTAACGGCCGAACACCTGCATGTCATATTTGATGTTCTGGCCGATCTTGAGCACACCCGAATCCTCGAGCAGCGGCTTGAGGCGTTTGATCGCCTCGTCGCGCGTGATCTGCTTCAGCGCGGCACCGGCGCCGGCGAGATCGAGCGCGCCGGGCGCGGCCGAGGTGTGGCCGACCGGGATATAGCAGGCCTGGCCCGGCTCGATGGCGAGCGACACGCCGAGGAGATCGGCGGCAACGGCGTCGAGCGAGCTGGTCTCGGTGTCGATCGCCACCGCACCCTTGGCGAAAGCGCGCGCGATCCAGCGATCGAGCGCCGCCACGTCCTGCACCAGCTCGTAGTCCTGCTTGGCCGCCGCAAGTTGCGCCGCGGCCGCGGTCGGCGCGGGCACGAGCGACCGGCCGGCGGGCGGCGATGTCGGAATGCCGACCTTGCCCGGCGCCGGCAGCGCCTTTTCGGTTGCGCCGAGTTTCGCCTGGACCCGCGCCAGCAGCGCGCGGAAGCCCTGCGTCTCGAGGAACGACGTTACCTTGGCCGGATCGAGCGGCTTGACCGCCAAGGCGGAGAGCGGGCACGGCAGCGGCACGGCGTGGTCGAGTGTCACCAGCTTGCGCGACAGGCGCGCATCGGCGGCGTGCTCGACGAGCGTGGCGCGGCGCTTTTCCTGCTTGATGTCCGAGGCGCGCTTCAGCAGCGTCTCGAGGTCGCCGTACTGATTGATGAGCTCGGCCGCCGTCTTGGCGCCGATGCCGGGCACGCCGGGCACGTTGTCCGAGCTGTCGCCCCACAGCGCCAGCACGTCCGCGACCTTGTCGGGTCCGACGCCGAATTTCTCGACCACCTCGGGCGCGCGGATCGGCCGGTCGCGCATCGCATCGTAGAGCTCGACCTTGTCGGAGACGAGCTGCATCAGGTCCTTGTCCGACGAGACGATGGTGACGCGCGCGCCTTCGCGCACCGCTTCGTCGGCATAGGTCGCGATCAGGTCGTCGGCCTCGTAGTCGGGCTGCTCGATGCGGCACAGACTGAACGCGTCGGTCGCGTCGCGCACGAGCTGGAACTGCGGCACGAGGTCGTCGGGCGGTTCCGGCCGGTGCGCCTTGTAGTCCTTGTAGAGCCGGTTGCGGAACGTGGTGCGCGCGACGTCGAACACCACGGCGACGTGATCGGCATCGGTCTCGCCGACCAGCTTCAGGATCATGTTGCAGAACCCCAGCACCGCGCCGACCGGCGTCTTGTCCGGCCGCGTCAGCTTGGGCATCGCGTAATAGGCGCGGAAGATGAAGCCCGAGCCGTCGATCAGGTAGACGTGCCTGGGCTTGGCGGCGGCCGACGCCGGGCTCGCTTTCTTGTTGTTGCTCTTGGGCGCTGACTTGGCGCGGGTGTCAGGCATCTCTCGATCCGATTGCGAAACTCGAACGAATTGTCGCGCTCAGACCGCCGACGGTCCAGCGCGGCTTCTGCACGGCGGCGGCGACGAGGAGGACGCTACGCCGTCTTGCTGGTCTGGTTGGGCGGATATTCCGCCGGCGCGCCGCGCTTGACGAAGAGGCGCGAGCAGTAAGGGCACTCGACCCGGCCGCCCGGGCCGAGATTGAGATAGACCTTGGGATGGCCGCCGACCAATCCACCGCCCTCGCCGGCGCAGGCGACGACGTTGGTGTCGACCGTGACCGTCTCGAAAGGCTTGATCCCCGTCATGGCGCCGCCGCTCGATTGACCCGCTTGCGGCGCGGATGATACGCATTATGTCGGTACAATCAATGACCAGCCGCAACGCGTTCGCGAGCGCGCCGCCCGCCCGAGCGGTCGAAATCAAAGGCCTGACGAAGTTCTACGGCGGCAACGGCCGGGGCAAGCCGGCGCTCGATCGCATCGATCTGGCCATTCCGCGCGGCGTCATCTTCGGGCTCTTGGGACCCAACGGCGCCGGCAAGTCGACGCTGATCAACATCCTCGCCGGCCTGGTGCTCAAGTCGGCGGGAAGCGTGACGATCTGGGGCATCGACATCGACGCCGATCCGCGCAACGCGCGCGCCGCCATCGGCGTGGTGCCGCAGGAACTGAACATCGATTCGTTCTTCACGCCGCGCGAGCTGCTCGACGTGCAAGCCGGCCTGTACGGCGTGCCGAAGAGCGAGCGCCGCACCGGCGAGCTGCTGGAATTGGTGGGATTGACCGAGAAAGGCGATGCGCTGGCGCGCACCCTGTCGGGCGGCATGCGGCGCCGGCTGATGATGGCCAAGGCGATGGTGCATTCGCCGCCAGTGCTGGTGCTCGACGAGCCGACCGCCGGCGTCGACGTCGAATTGCGGCTCCAGCTCTGGACGGCGGTGCGCGAGCTCGCTGCCGCCGGCACCACCGTGCTGCTGACGACGCACTATCTCGAGGAGGCGGAAGAGCTCTGCCGCACGATCGCGATCATCGACGAGGGGCGCCTGGTCGCATGCGACGAGACCCAGGCGCTGGTGCGCAAGGTCGACGAGAAGAAGCTGTGCCTGACGCTGACGGCGCCGGTGACGGAATTGCCGGCGGCCTTGCGGACGTTGGGCCTCGCGCTCGAGGCGCCCGACCGCGTCGTCTTCCATTACAAACCGAGCCGCGCGCAGGTGGGCGAGGTGCTGGCGGCGGTGACCGCCGCCGGGCTTGCCATCCGCGACGTTTCGAGCGAGGAAACCAATCTTGAGGACATCTTCCTGCGCCTCACCCGACAGGGGACGGCGTCGTGACGCTGCGTTTCGGCTGCGTCGCGGCGCTGGTGCTCGCGATGTTCCTGGCTGGTTGCGCCGGAGTGCCTGACGTGCCGCCCCATGCTCCCGACATCGTGACGCCCGCGCTCGACGGCGACTTCCTGCGCACCGACGACGGCGTGAAGCTGCCGCTCTATTCGTGGCTGCCCGCGGGCCGGCCGCAAGCGCTGGTGCTTTACGTCCACGGCTTCAACGATTACGCGCACGGCATCGAGGAACCGGCGAAAGCTTTTGCCAAGGACGGCATCGCGACGTTCGCCTACGATCAGCGCGGCTTCGGCCGCGCGCCGGACCACGGCCGCTGGGCCGGCGCCCGGCGCATGGCGCAGGACATGGCCGAGGCGAGCCGCCTGCTGCATGCACGCTACCCCGGCGTGCCGTTGTTCATTTTCGGCGAGAGCATGGGCGCTGCCGTCGCGATCGTCGGCGCCACCGGCGCGGCGGGCGCGGAGAAGCCGGTGGCCGACGGCTACATCCTGCTGGCGCCGGCGGTGTGGGGCCGCGGCGAGATGAACATCTTCGAGCGCGGAGCGTTGTGGCTCGCCGACACCTTCATGCCGAACACCACCTTCACCGGCCAGAGCCTGCACATCATGGCGTCGGACAACATCGAGATGCTGCGCGCGCTCGCGCGCGATCCGCTGTTCATCAAAGCGACGCGCGCCGACACCGTCGAGGGCTTGGTCAATCTGATGACGCTCGCGCAAGGCTCGGCGCCGCTCTTCGATCAGCGCGCGCTCATCCTCTACGGCGCGCATGACGAGTTGATCCCGCCGCATGCGGTCAAACGCTTCATCGCCCGGCTGCCGGTGGTATCGGCCGGCCGGCGCCGCATCGCCTACTACCGCGCCGGTTACCACATGCTGGCGCGCGATCTCGAGGCGCCGCTGGTGATCCGCGACATGGAGCACTGGATGGCGGACCCGGCGGCGCCGTTGCCGTCAGGCGCCGACCGGGACCTGCCGCCCGGCTTCAGCGATCAAGCCTGGAGCTGATGGCTCGCGCGCCGGCCCCGTTCACGGGTGCCGGTCGCGCTGTTCGCCACCGCCTTGCGGCGGCGGCGCAGGATGCGCAGCTGGCGCCGGGTGCGTCGGCGCGGCGGGATGCGCTGGCGGAGCGGGATGCGCGGCCGCGGGCCTGACCGGAGCGCGCTGCCAGCCTTGCGGCGTCGGCGTGAAGCGCGTGGTCTGCGCCGGACGGCGGACCGTCGCTGGCGGCAACGGATGGGCCGGCGCGCGCCGCGTTGCCGCGAATGGATGCGGAATCGGCGGCGGTGCGACGTGTGGTGTGGCCGCAGCCTGGCGCGACGGCGGTGGCGTCGCCGGCCGCGCCTGCAGCGTCGGCGTCGGCGGATGTGGTGCCGCCGTCGACGTCGGCGGATGCGGCACCGGCACAGCCGCGTGCGTCTCCGGCATCGCGGCCGGCGCATGTTCCGGTCGATGCATGGCGGTCGGCGGTGACGGCGGCCCGGCATGCGTCGTCGCAGGCGCCCCCGACGGCCGCGGCGCGGGCGCGGGTCCGCGGTTGACGGTCGTCGCCGGCGATGGCGGCGCCGGCGCATGCGCCTCGGGTCGCGCCGCGGCGCGGGCGTTCACGGCCTCGGGATGCGCGATCGCGCCGCGCGCTTCGCGCGTCGGCTGGACGTGCGCCAAGCTGGTCACGGTCCGCGCTTGGGCGAGACGCCGCGGATCGACATGGACGACCGCGTGCTGCACCGGTGCAGCGCCGGCGAAGGCATGCGCCGGCACCACGGTTACAGCGCGCGCGTTGCGGAACTGCGTCGCCTGCGCGGTGCCGTAATAGTTATTGATCACGACGTTGTTGGTGACGCGATTGCTGTACCGCACGTAGTTGACCTGCCGCACATAGGTCGGGCCGGTGTGGTACCACGGATGGAATCGCTCGCCCGGCGCCAGCGGCACCCAGCCGACCGGCTCGCCGACCGAGATGGAGATGCCGAAGCCGCCGCCACCGATGAAGGCGACCAGCGCCGGCGCATAGACCGGACGGGCCACATAGGCACCCGGGCACCACGCCCAGCGATCGCCGATGAAGGCCCACCGGCCGTAGTGGAACGGTGCGAAACCCCACGGCGCGTCGTCGATCCAGGTCCAGCCCCAGGGCGGGATCCAGACCCAGTGGCCGTAGCGGTAGGGCGCCCAGTCGGCCGGCACGTCGCGCGGATACCAGACCGTGCCGTAGACCGGATCGGTCGTCCATCGGCCGTCTTGGTCGAGATCCTCGTAACCGGTCATGGTCGGCGGCACGTACCAGGCGGTCGCGGTTGGTTGCGCCTCGCGGCGCTCGCGCTCCAGCGCCCAGTCGTCGAACGGCGTGGCGCTGGCCTCGGTGAGTTGGAAGGTCGGCGGGTTGCCGCCGACGACCGCGGTTTCGCCGGCATCGACGGTGAGCGCCGAGCGTGGACCGGCGACGCGGGCGCGGCCTTGCAGCACGCTCACCATCATTTGGTTGGATGGCGCGTTGTCGGAGCCCGGCTGGCCGGCATCGATGTGATAGCTGCCGGCCGTCAGCAGATCGACCCGGCCCAGCGGCGTCAGTACCGCGACGCCGCCCGGCGGCATGGCGATGACGTGGACGTTGATCGTGCCCTGGTCGACGCGCAGCTGCGTCGCGGCATCATCGAGGCGCAGCACGTCGGCCTCGGTCGACTCGTCGAGCCGCAGCTCGACCGGGCCAACCTCGATCTCGGCGCGCGATTGCGGCTCGGTCCAGAAGCCGTCGCCGGTGGTAACCGGATAATTCACCACCGCCTGCGACCACTGATCCTGATCGGGCGCGTGGAGCGAAACGGTGCCCTCGATGTAGCTGAGGCGGCCGACGCGGCCGGGCGGATCCGCCAGGCTTTGCGCGGCCAGCGGCGGTGCGAGCAACAGAATCGCGCCGAGCGCGACGGCGATGGCGGTGGTCCTCATGGCGTCCTCTGTCTGTCCTATGCCTCGGTATCCCATGTCGTCCCTTGTCTCGACAACGGGACAACTATGGCCAAGCGATGGCAGCACGCGGCCAAAATAGCGACAGCCGCCCAAAACGGGCGGCTGTCTTGGATCGCAACGGCGCGGCAGCGCCTATTCCATGTGGTTCTCGATCTTCCAGGGATCCTTCACCATCGGATAGGTCTCGATCGGCACGTTGGCGAGGCGGCCGTTCACCTTCTCGACGCGGCAGATATAGACGTTCTGGACGATGTCGCGCGTCTTCGGATCGATCATGATCGGGCCGCGCGGGCTTTCGTGCTTCCAGCCCTTGATCGCCGCCATCGCCTTGTCGCCGTCGATCTTGCCGTGAAGCTTCTCGACCACGTGGTAGATGAGCGCCATGCCGTCATAGGCGTCGACCGCGAACAGGTCGGGCTCCTTGCCGGCGCCGTAGGCCTTCGCCCACGCGGCGACGAACGCCTCGTTGGCCTTCGATTTGCGCGCCGCGGTGTAGTGCGTGGCGATGGTCATGCCGACGGCGAAGTCCGGCAGGTTCTGGAGATCGTTCTCGTCACCGACCTCGGCACTCGGCAGCAGCCGGATCTTGGCCTTGTCGAGACCGAGATCGTGGAAGGTCTTGACGAAGGTGACCGGCTGGCTGCCGCCCGGGATGAAGGCGTAGAGGCCCTGCGGCTTCCGGTCGAGAACGCGCTGCAGGAACGGCGCGAAATCCGGATTCATCAGCGGGAAGCGGACGCTGTCGACGATGGTGCCGCCGTTCGCGGTGAAGGCGCGCTTGAACGCGGCCTCAGCGTCGAGGCCGGGCGCGTAATCCGATACCGCCGTATAGACCCGCTTCATGCCGCCCTTGGTCGCCGCCCACTTGGCGAAAATCTCGGTCGTCTGCGGCAGCGTCAGCGAGGTGCGCGCGAAGTACGGCGATTTGGTCGTGATCACCGCAGTCGCCGCGTTCATGATGATCGTCGGCACCTTGGCCTGGGTGATGTCGGGCGCGACGGCGAGCGCCTCGGGCGTCAGGATGAAGCCGGTGAGGAACTGGACGTGATCGCGCGTCAGCAGCTCCTGCGCCATGCGCTTCGAGGTGTCGACGCTGCCCTGCGCGTCGCGCTTGACCAGCTCGATCTTGGTGCCGGCGACGGTGTCGCCGTGCTGCTTCATGTAGAGGTCGATCGCCTTCTGCATGGTATCGCCGAGCCGCGCGAATGGGCCCGAGTAGTGCAGGATGACGCCGACCTTGACCGTATCGGCGCGCGCTGGCGCGACCGCGGCGAAAGCGAGCGTGGCTAACGCGGCGGCAAAAACCCTGAAACTGCGCATCGTTGAAACCTCCCCTGAGTGGGCACTGTCGGCCCGTTGGCGCGGATTGTCGCGCGAAAGGAGCACCGCGACAATGGCAGTCCGGCCCGTCGGCAGCGGCGGTGGGCCGCCGCCCAAGCCGGCTGCTCAGAATCCGCGTCCGGCCTTGAGGAATTCGCTCTCTTCCGCGGTCGAGGTGCGACCCAGGATGGCGTTGCGGTGCGGAAAGCGGCCGAAGCGATCGACGATCGCCTGGTGCCGTTCGGCCTGATCGAGCGTCTCGTCGTCGCCCAGCGCGCGGCACAACTCAACCCCACGCGCCTGCGCCGCTCGATCCTCGGCGTGCATGAAGGGCAGATAGAAGAAGGGCCGCCGCGTCGGATCGACGGTGCGATCGAAGCCGAGCGCGACCGCGCGCTCTGCCGCCGCAAGCGCCGCGGCATCGGCCGCATAGGTCTCAGGCCGGCCACGGTAGAGATTGCGCGGAAACTGGTCGAGCGCGATCACCGCGGCGAGCGCGCTGTCGGGCGCGATGAACACGCCGGGCGGCAGCTCGCGCCTCAACGCCTCGTGCAGTTCGAGAAAGCGCAGGCGGACCAGCGCGTCGGTTGTCGCATCGCCGCTCCACCAGGCGAAGGGCGGCAACTCGACGAACCAAAAGTGAAGCACATCGACGGCCCAGGATTCGGTCATCGCTGCTTAGCGGGCGGTGCGCGCGAGCCGCAGCCGCTCGTAACCGCTCGCCGTCAGGACCACCAGCCCGACCGCGACCATCTGCGTCGCCAAATCCATGAACGTGACGTCGAAGGGGTGAAAAAACTGGAGCGTGAAGGCGGCGATCGACGCCACGCCGAGACCGCCGAGCGCGGCCACGCGCACCGGTGCCAGCGGCGCGGCGCGGCGCAGCAGGAAGAAAAGCGTGCCGCCGAGCGGCAGGCTGACGCCGACGATGAACACCAGGCAATCCCAGCTCGAGCCCGGCGCCCAGCCGTCGGTGAACCAGTGGCGATAACAGTTGTAGCCCATCGATGCGAGCCACAACGCGAGCGGCGGCAGCGGCAGCAACACCCAGAGCGGCGAGCGGTCGGGCAGGCTCACCTGGAAAGCGGCGATAACGGCCAGTACGCCCGCGAGCAGCATGCCAGCCATCTCCCAGTCGAGACGCGCGCTCTGCGCCCGGTGCATGAATAGCGGCAGATCGGAGAACAGGCCGATTGCCAGCGTGATCGCCGCACCGGCGACCGCGAGCCACAGCGCGGCGCGCACGGCCGGCGGACGCAGCCGCCGCACCGGCCGCGCCTCGACTGCAAGTTTCTCGATCAGTCGCGACGTCTGGTCGGCCACGTCTAGCCTTCTCCTGTCATTCGCTTGCGCAGCGACTTGATAGCGCGGTGCACGTTGACCTTGAGTGCGGCGATCGACGTGCCGCTCTCCGCGGACGCCTCGGCGAGGCTCAAGCCGCGGAGCTTCAACAGGCGAACGGCCTCGCGCTGCTGCGCAGGCAGGCCGGCCACGGCGCGATCCAAGCTCGCTGCGGTCGCCGGCCTCTCCTCATGTTTATTCGCGGTGGGATCGGCGAAGGTTTCATAGGCGGCGCTATCGAGAACCTCGTGCGTCTCGGTCCGGCGGCGGCGGCGCAGCGCGTCGATCGACCGTCGGCGCGCGATTGCCGCGAGCCACGGCTCGAACGGACGCGAGGGGTCGTAGGTGTGGCGCACGCGATGGACGGTGAGCAGCACCTCCTGCACCACTTCCTCGGCACGGTCCGGCGCGGCGTGCATGCGCCGCGCGACCGCGCGGATATACGGCACCGCCTGGCGCAGCAGCGTCTCGTACGCCTGGCGGTCGCCGTCTTGCGCGCGGGCCATGAGCGCCGACCACTCGGCGCCACCATGACGATCGGCATTCCGTGAATTCACGCCGCTTCCGTTCGTGGACGCAGGCCGAGTGTAACCTCGGACTGCACTTCGCCGAACCTCATACTGCCCGCCCCCCTGCGGGGGCAACAACAACCGATGAGGTCGTCCATGAATCGTCGCATTTTCGCCGCCTCGGCATTGTCCGCGGCGGTCGGCTTGGCGGTCGCCGCACAAGTGCCGCAGTCTCTCGCCCAGGGCATGAGCAATCCGCCGCCGATCGTGAAACAGAACCAGGAGCGGGCGATGGCCCAGCACCTGCAGAAGTGCTTCGGCATCAACGCCATCGCCAAGAACGACTGCGCCCAGGGTGCGCACTCTTGTGCCGGTCAGGCCACAAAGGCGCGCGATCCGGGATCATTCGTGCTGCTCCCGGCCGGCGATTGCAGCAAGATCGCGGGCGGCTCATTGAAGGCCAGCTGAGCGCGAGGCGGCGGATGCTCCCCCCGTCCACCGCCGCGCCGCTGGAGCGCGGTCCGATCCCCGCCCGCGCGGGGATCGGCCTGCGCTTTCAGCATCACCGCGCCGTCGTCGAAACGCGGCCCGGCATCGCCTGGCTCGAGGTCCACACCGAGAATTATCTCGGCGGCGGACTGACGGCGGCGACGCTCGATGCCATCCGGCGCGACTATCCGATCTCGTGCCACGGCGTAGGCCTGTCGCTCGGCAGCGCCGACGGGCTCGAGCGCGGCCATCTGGCGCGGCTGGCCGGCGCCGTCGCACGGTTCGACCCGGCCCTTGTCTCCGAGCATCTGTCATGGAGCGTCGTCGGCGGCCGCTATCTCGCCGACCTGCTGCCGCTGCCGATGACCGAGGAGGCGCTCGAAATCGTCTGCCGCCACGTCGACGAGACGCAGAATTTGCTGCGGCGCCGCATCCTGATCGAGAACCCGTCGACCTATCTGCGCTATCGCCATTCGACGATACCGGAGTGGGAGTTCCTGGCCGCGGTCGCCGCGCGCACCGGCTGCGGCATCCTGTGCGACATCAACAACATCTATGTCAGCGCGTGCAATCACGGCTGGAACGCCTCGGCTTATCTTGCAGCTCTGCCGCCCAGCGCGATCGGCGAAATCCACCTCGCCGGCCACGCGGTGCGCGAGCTCGCCGGCGGCATCGTGCTGCGCATCGACGATCACGGCTCGCGCGTCATTCCCGAAGTCTGGGCACTCTATGCCGAGGCGCTCGCGCGCTTCGGCCCGGTGCCGACGCTGATCGAATGGGACACCGCGATTCCGCCGCTCGAGGTCCTGCTCGACGAGGCGGCGCATGCGCAGGCGTTGCTCGATGGCACGGCGACGACCGACCATGCCCACGCTGCTTGAGCTCCAACGCGCGGTGGCGCGCAGCCTGGTCGAGCGCGAGGACGACGCTGCGGCTTCGCATGTCTTCGCCGACGGCATCGACGCCGCGGCGCGGCTCGCGGTCTACCGCAACACGGTCGTCGGCAGTCTCACCACTGCGCTACGCCTGTCCTACCCGGCGGTGCACCGGCTCGTCGGCGCGGCGTTCTTCGAGAGCGCGGCGCAGATCTTCATCGCGGCGCGACCGCCCAAGAGCGCCTGCCTCGACGATTACGATCCGGACTTCGCCGATTTCCTCGCCACTTTCGCGCCGGCCGCGACGCTGCCGTATCTCGCCGGCGTCGCGTGGCTCGACTGGGCGGTGAGCCGCGCGCTGCATGCGCCCAACGCGCCGGCGCTCGATCCCGGCGATCTTGCCGCCCTCGATTCCCGGCGCTACGACCGCCTGCGCTTCGTGCCGCATCCCTCCGTGAGCCTGGTCCGCGCCGATCATCCGGTCGACGCGATCTGGCGGGCGGTGCTGGCCCAGGACGACACCGCGATGGCGGCGATCGATCTCGACGCCGGGCCAGTCCAACTTCTGGTGCGGCGTCGCGACGACGCAGCCGAGATCACGCGGCTCGACGAAAGCGCATGGCGCGTCACCGCTGCGCTCTGCGCCGGTCACGCGCTGCAGGATGCGCTCGACGCCATGGACGATGGCGACGCGCCGGCGTTGCTCGCGAGTCAGCTGACCGACGGCGTGTTCACCACTTTCGACGATGGCGGCGTACCGCTGGAGATTCACCCATGACCGACCGGACAAGCACCGCCGCAAGCGCAACTATCGTGCGCGCCGCCGCGTGCGTGCTGCGCTGGCTCGACGCCGTGCCCTACACGCTGCTCGCGATTCCCTTGCGGCTTGCGGTGGCGGTGGTGTTCTGGAATTCGGCGCAGGCGCATCTTGCCAACTGGGACACGACGCTCGAGCTGTTCGCGAGCGAATACCGGGTGCCGCTGCTGCCGCCCGACCTCGCGGCTTACATGGCCGTGACTATCGAGGTCACGACACCGCCGTTGCTGGTGCTCGGTCTGCTGACGCGGCCGGCGGTGCTCGTCCTGCTCGGCATGACCGCGGTGATCGAGATCTTCGTCTATCCGCTGGCCTGGCCGACGCACATCCAGTGGGTGGCGATGCTGCTGGTGCTGCTGTGCCGCGGCCCCGGCGCGCTGTCGCTCGACGCGCTGGTACGGCGGCGCTTGATCGCGCCCGATCGTTAACCGCACGGCCCGCTCCATGAGCGCGAATGCAGCACGTCCGTCGGCGTCCGGCGCCGGCGACGCAGCGGCGATCCGGAGCCTGGTCGCGACCTACCACGCCTCGATGGTCCGCTTCGCGCGCACGATCGCGGGCGATGCCGGCGCCGAAGAGATCGTGCAGGAGGCGTGGATCAAGATCGTCCGCGCCCTGCCGAGCTTCGAAGGACGGTCGAGCCTGCGCACCTGGCTGTTCGCGATCGTGCGCAACGAGGCGATCAGCCGCCTGCGCCACGAGGCGCGGCAGCCGGAAACCGTCAGCGCCGACGAGCTGGTCGACCGTTTCGAGCCGGATGGCGCGTGGCGCACGCCGCCGGCCGCCTGGCCGCTCGACACGCCCGAAGCGGCGCTCGCGTCGAAGGATATGCGGGACGTCGTCAAGCGGGCGCTCGAGGGCATGCCGGCCACCCAGCGCGCCGTCGTGACCCTGCGCGATATCGAGGGACTTTCTTTCGAGGAGATCAGTAACATTCTCGTGATTTCGGCGTCCAATGCCCGAGTCCTGCTGCATCGCGGCCGACAGCGGTTGTGGCAGGCGATCGAACGCTATCAGAAGGGCTGATCGTGCTGAGTTGCCGAGAGCTTGCGGAGAACACGGATCGCTACCTGGATGGCGAACTGCCGTTCTGGGCGCGCATCAAGGTCCGGTTCCATCTGGCGCTTTGCCAGAATTGCTGCCGCTATGTCGATCAGCTCCGGCTGGCCGTCGCCGCGTTGCGGCGTGCCGCGCCCGACGAGCCGCCGCACGCGCACGTCGAAGCCGTCGCGGACCGGGCGCTCCGCGCCGTGCAGACCGCCGGCGAAGTTAGCGGCGCCGCGGCGGCGCACGAGATCGTCATCTACACCACGCCGTGGTGCCCCTATTGCCGGCGCGCCAAGGCGCTGCTCCGCCGCAAGCATGTTGCCTTTCGCGAGATCGACGTCGCCGGCGATCCCATCCGTCGCCGGGAAATGACTGCGCTGGCGTCCGGCCGCACCACCGTGCCGCAGATCTTCATCGGCGGCCGCGGCATCGGCGGCTGCGACGAGCTCCACGCGCTCGACGCCGCCGGCGAGCTCGATCGGCTGCTTGGCCGCGCCTGACGCCGCGCCCGGCGCCGCCGACGCCGTCTCATCACAAATTCGCGACGAGGACTTTTTCGGCGGCAGCCACGCGTTTTACGACGGTGTCGGCTGTAACGACATCCGCCGACGAGCGTCTAACACGACAGAGAACGCGGCCATCCCGGTCGTCGCCTCATGAACCAAGGAGAAGTTTCATGCGTACGTCTTTCGTGTTGCGCGCGTTGGTCCTGGCCGTCGCGCTGTCGGCACCGCTGGCCCAGGTTGCGTTGGCCGGTCAGGTGGAACAGCAGGCGCTGGCGAGCCGGACCGCGGCCGCCAGCTCGTTCAGCGCTGGCCCCTACGGTGACCAGCTGACGGCACCCAGCGTCGGCGACTAACCGTCATGATGCGTTGGTCGATGCGGGCCGCCGGGCTTGCGTCAAGCAACGGCCGAGGCGCCTTCCCCCAGCCCTCGGTCGTTGCGCTCGTTACGGCGGCGGTGCAAATTCGGCGCCGCCGCCGTAACCTTTTTCGATATGGGGACGAACCCCATAGGACGCGGGCCGACGAGACCACCCGCTGGCCAATGAAACGGATGGAACCATGCGCCTCCTTCGCACGCTCCTGATCGTTCTGCTGCCGCTGGTGGCCGCCAGTCCGAGCTTCGCGGCGAGCTTCGTGCCGTTCGATCCGAACGCATTCGCCGCGGCGCAGCACGACGGCAAGCCGATCCTGGTCGATATCCGCGCCTCGTGGTGCCCGACCTGCGCGCAGCAAAAGCCGATTCTCGATTGGCTCAGCGGCGAGCCCGAGTTCAAGAACCTGATCGTGTTCATGGTCGACTTCGACAGCCAGAAGGACGTCGTCCGTGCGCTCCACGCGCAGATGCAGAGCACGTTGATCGCCTTCAAGGGCGCGACCGAGACCGGCCGCTCGGTCGGCGACACCAACGTGAACTCGATCGAAAAGCTGCTGCGCTCGGCGGCGGGCTGAGTCTCGCCCATGGCGTTCGGCAGTGCCGCCTTCGCCTTCGCCGCGGGCGTGCTCTCGATCCTGTCGCCCTGCGTGCTGCCGATCCTGCCGATCGTCTTCGGCGCCGCGCTGGCGCGGCATCGTTGGGCACCGGCGGCGCTGGCCGCCGGCATCGCGCTGTCGTTCACCGCGGCCGGCCTGTTCGTGGCGATGATCGGCTTCGCGCTCGGCTTCGACGCGGCGTGGCTGCGCGGCGTCGCCGCCATCCTGCTCATCGCGTTCGCCCTCGTGCTGCTCGTCCCGCGCCTGGAAGAGCGCTTTGCGCTGGCCATGGGTCATTTCAGTTCGACGGTCGACGGCGCGACGCGGCGCTTCGCCCTCGAGGGCGTCGGCGGACAATTCCTGCTCGGCCTGGCCCTCGGCGTCGCCTGGAGCCCCTGCGTCGGACCGACGCTCGGCGCGGCATCGATCCTCGCCGCGCAGGGCCACGCACTCGGTCAGGTCGTCTTCACCATGGTCGCCTTCGCGCTGGGTGCGAGCCTGCCGCTGGTCGGGCTCGGCGTGCTGTCGCAGCGGCTGGCGGGGCGCTGGCGCGGCGCGTTGCGCAGCGGCGGCCGTCAGGGCCGCATGGCGCTCGGCGCTGTCGCCGGACTCATCGGCGTGCTCATCGTTACCGGTCTCGACCGGCCGTTCGAGACGTTCCTGGTCAACAGCTCGCCGGCGTGGCTCACCCAGCTGACGACGCAATTCTGAGGATCCGATGCGACCGCCGCGCCAAACCGACGTCAGGGACAGGAGGACATACCAATGAGCGCGATTCCGAAACTGCAAGCCGGCGCAGCGATGCCCGCGCTATCCGTGCCGAAGGTCGGCGGCGGCGACATCAAGATCGGCGATGCCGGACGCTGGCAGATGGTCGTCGTCTATCGCGGCAAGCATTGCCCGATCTGCCGCCGCTATCTCAAGGGCCTCGACGGGCTCCTTGAACAGTTCCGCGCGCTCGGCGCCGAGGTCGTCGCGATTTCGGGCGATCCGCGCGAGAAGGCGGAAACCGAGGCCGCCGAGGAGGGTTGGCGCTTTCCCGTCGGCTACGGCCTCACGCCGGAGCAGATGCGGACGCTCGGCCTCTATATCTCCGAGCCGCGTTCGCCGCAGGAGACCGACCGGCCGTTTCCCGAGCCCGGCTTGTTCGTGGTCAATCCGCAGGGCCGGGCGCAGGTCATCGACATCTCGAACGCGCCCTTCGCGCGGCCCGATCTTCAGAGCGTGCTGAACGGCTTGAAATTCGTGCAGGAGAAGAACTATCCGATCCGCGGCACCGTGACATGACGGGCCGCCGCATCGCATCGTCGTTCCGCTGCCGAGGGAGGTCACCATGTCGCGCCTGACTCCGCTGCCGATCGAATCGACTCCGGCGCTTGCCGAGCTGTCGCCGCATTTCCAGCGCGGGCTCGGCTTCGTGCCCAACAGCGTGTGCATCATGGCGCGCCGGCCGAAGCTGGCGAAGGCCTTCGCCGCGCTCAACGGCGCGGTGATGGAAGGCAACGTGCCGGCCGGCTTCAAGCGGCTCTTGGGCCATGTGTCGAGCCGCGTCACCGGCTGCCGCTACTGCATGGCGCACACCATTCACGGCGCCGGCCACAACGGCATCGACGAGGCGAAGCTCGCCGCGGTCTGGGACTATGCGACGAGCCCGCTCTTCAGCGATGCCGAGCGCGCCGCGCTCGATTTCGCGGTCGCTGCGGCCGCGGTGCCCAACGCCGTGGACGACGCGATCTTCGCGAAGCTCAAGCAGCATTGGAACGACGAGCAGATCGTCGAGATCCTGGCGACGGTCGCGATGTACGGCTTCCTCAATCGTTGGAACGACTCGCTCGCGACCGAGCTTGAGGACGCACCGCTCGAAACCGGCGAGAAGCTGCTGCGGCGCCGCGGCTGGAGCGCCGGCAAGCACAAGCGGACCACCCAGCCGGCTTGAAGCGCGCGCGGCGTGTCGGCTTGTCCGGCGTCGCCGCTTGTCCTATCGTCCGGCCCGCGGACCCGTAGCTCAGCTGGATAGAGCGCTGCCCTCCGAAGGCAGAGGTCGTGAGTTCGAATCTCGCCGGGTCCGCCAGCCGCTTCGGCAGATGCCGCATCGCCGGCGGACGGGCGTGAGTTCCTTGCAATCCCCTGGTTTTTGGCGGTCGACCGCGTCGGCTGTAACGTTGACGTGATCCCCCGGCAAATCTCTATGTAGGCGACAGCCGAACGCCTAGACTTGCGGCCGACCGCGATGGGGTCGCCGCATTCGGACCGACGCCGCGCGATAACAACTCGATCGAAGGAGGGTGGCATGAGGGGTGCACTGTCTCGGCGGACCGTTTTCGCGCTCGCGGCTCTGGCCTGCGTCGCTTGGGTCGGATCGGCAGCCGCCGCGCTCATGAAATTCAAGGTGCCGCTGACCGGCGCGGGCGAGGTGCCGGCCGTGAAGACCGCGGGCAAGGCAACCGCAGATTTGACCTGGGACGCGAGTACACGCGTCCTGACTTGGCACATCACCTATAGCGGCCTATCGAGCGCGGCGACCATGGCGCACTTCCACAACGGCGCCAAAGGGCAGAACGGGCCGGTGGTGATCTGGCTCACCAAGAAGGGCAGCCCGGTCAAGAGCCCGATCACCGGCAAGGTGACGCTAACGCCGGACCAGGCGCAGCAATTCGAAGCCGGCGATTGGTACGTCAACGTGCACAGCACGGACCATCCGGGCGGCGAGATCCGCGGCCAGGTGATGCCGCCCAAGAGCGCGAGCTCGCACTACTAGGCTAGAGGAAGTTCACGAGCACGGCGGCGACGAGGACGCTGCCGCCGAAGACGACGAGCGCACGGAGCAGTCCGGCGAGCGCGGGCGGCGGCGCGTCCGGCGGCAGGGTTTTGCGCCCGGTGATCATGGGCAGCACCAGGTTCTGCCGCTTCGCCACGCCGTAAATGCCGACGGCCAGGACGTGCAGCACCACGGCCGCCAGCAGCGCATCCCAGAAGACGGTGTGGAGCGCGTCGACGAGATTGGCGATCGGCGCCGGGACGATTTCGGTCAGCGGCCCTTTATCGGCGATGTCGTTGTTGACGTAGACGCCGGTCAGCGTTTCGCCGAGGAGCAGGGCGAGCAGCAGGATCACCATCCAGCCGCCGGCCGGGTTGTGGCCAAGCTGGCGATCCGGCTCGCGGCGGAAGATGTGGGCGAGATGACGCATGGCCGTGCGCGGCGGCGCAAGAAAGGCGCTGAAACGCGCCGTGGCGCTGCCGAAGAATCCCCACAGCAGCCGGAACAGCACCAGGGCGAGCAGCGCGTAGCCGACGCGGGCGTGCCAATCCATCCAGTCGAACCGCCAGGTCACATAGGCGGCCGCGACCAGCACCGCCGCGAGCCAGTGGAAGAGACGCGTCGGCACGTCCCAGATGACGATCTTGCGCACGGCGTTGTCCGCGTTGCCGGCCGCGATCTTAGCGCGGCGCGCGCGGCCGCGCCCTATCCCGAGACCGGTGCCGCACACCGCCGTTATACCGGCACGATTGGATTTGGGTCCGCGGCGGCTTAGGATGGCTGCGCATCTGTCCAGGTGGAGGACATCATGCTCAAGCTGATAATCCGTCTGATTTTAGTGGCTGCGCTGCCGATCGCGCTCGGTGCGACATCCTGCCCGAGGGCCGGTGATTGCTGCGGCGGTCCCGCCTCGAACGGCTTCGCCGATCACAACTGAACGTCTCGCGCCGGTCGGGTCCGGCGGAGCGGCGGCGCGGCCGCCCGGCGCGTTCGTGTCAGTGCGCGGCGGCGTTTGCCGCGGCGTGCTTGTCGGCCGCCATTGAGCGCTTGGCGTAGTAGTCCACTTTGCGCAGCGCGGCGACGCATTGCGCGTTCGATTTGGCGTGCTTCGCCGCTTCGAGATAGCGTTTGGCGGCGTTGGTGTTGGGGCCGGGCTTGAGCTTGGTATTCACGAACGCCTCGGCCTTGGGCAACTGAGCGCAAGTGATCTGCGCCTGCGCCAGCGCGGGCGCCAGGAGCATGGCGGCGATCAGCGCCGCGAAAACGATCCGCATGTGAATCCCTCCCAGATGAGCGAAACCGGCGACAGGCCGATGCGATACCGCCCAATCGGGGCGTAATTGCGGCAAGGTGCGACGGCCTACTCCGCCGCCTGCAGCACGATGCGCTTGTCGATCTCCGCCAGGGTCGTGCCGAGCCGCGTGCCTTCCGGATCGGCGAGCGACGCGGCCCGGGCATTGGCCACAGCGTCGGCGGCGACGGCAACCGGCAGGCGTCGCGCCAGCGCGGGCCGAACGACGCGCTCGAAGATGGCGCGATAGTTCGCCATGCCGCGCTTCCAGGTATCGCCATAGCCCTTGATCAGGTTGGCGCATTCGACGATTTCGAGCGCCAGCTGGGGCGACAGCGGCGCCGCGTCGACGATCGCCGCGAGCCAGGTGTCGATCTCGCGCTGCTCGGTGCGGAAGCGGTGCGTCCGGCGCCGGTAGCGCCGCAGCGCGGCAAGCATTCGGAGGCGCAGATAGCCGGTGACCGCGTGAGTCTTGATATGCATCCCCCAATAGACGCGACCGAGCCAACCGCGCCGTTCCGCCAGCGCGAGGATCGGGCGCGCGAGCGCCGGCGGCAGGATCGAGCACAGCTCGTCGATGCCGGGTTTGAAGTATTCGACGATGCGCACGGGATCGCCATCCGCGGCGCCGAGCTCCGCGCGAACGCGCGCGAGCCGCGCCGGATCGGACTTGACCTGGGCGACGCGGATCACGTCCTCGAACGACATGCGCAGCGCCAGATGCCGCGCGGTCTCGCGCGCGAGCTTGCCGCCGAGACCGGCCGCCGCGTCGACCGCGACGATGCGTTTGACGCGGTCGAGATAGTCCCAGGCGTAATCCGCGTCCTGATACCGCGCCAGCCGGCGCATGGCTTCGACGGCGACCGGCCGCACGGCCTCGGGCAAGGCGTCCGCTTCGGCATCGAACGCGGCGACATCCGGCGCGGTGGAGCGCCGGCGCTTCTCGACCGGACGCGGCGCCTGCGACTGGCCGCGCTGCGCTGCCGCGAGCCCGGCGCGAAAGCCGCGCCGGTTGGCTTCCGCCGCGCGGCCGCCCGCCGCGATGGCCTCCTCATACGTTTCGAGCGGGATCGGCAACATGCCGGTGCCCGCGAACGCACCCAGCATCACCGCATTCACCATCGCGCCCGCCTCCGCGGCGAGCGTCTCCATATCGAGGACCAGGCTGGCGCGCGCATGGCGCCCGATCAGCTCGATCAATTGCCGGTCGTCGAGCCGGCCGTCGCCCATCGCAGCTTTCTCCGGCATGAGATAGCTGCGCGCCAGCGAAGCAATGACGTGCGTGCGGTCGGAGGTGACGAAGCCAGAGCCGATCTGCCGCGTCGCTTCGGCCAGCTCACTCGCCAGCAGCAGGTCGACGTCGCCGATGCCGGGCATCAGGGCCATTACCGGCCGCCGGCTGCCGAGCTCGGACGCCGGCACCGGCATGATCTCGATGTAATAGGTGGTGGCGCCGGTGCGCTGGGCGACGCCGGGGATCGACGTGCTCTGCACCGGAAAGCCGCAGCGCGCGGCCGCGGCGACGATCCAATCGGTCAGCACGCCGCCGCCCTCGCCGCCGAGCGCGGCGATCAGGATCGAGACCGGACGAATGCCGGCGTTCATGCCGCTCACGCCGGCCGAGCGGCGCCGGCCAGCCGGGCGATCACCCGTCGGCGCCAACCGTCGAGGGCGCGGTCCCACCAGGTCGGATTGCGCACGATCTCGGCGCGGTAGAACGACGGGCACAGCACCGCGGCATGGGCGACCTCGCCGCACAGGCCGCAGCCGACGCAGCTCTCGACCACGGTCGCGACCGGATCGGTGCGCAGCGGATCGGGACTCGGTTTCACTGTCAGCGACGGACAGCCCGACAGCCGGATGCAGGAATGGTCGCCGGTGCAGATCGCGTCGTCGACGCCGTAGCGGGTCTTCACCACGCGCTTTCCGGCGCCCAACCGCGCCGCATCCGCGGCGCGCACGCGGCGCTGGCGCGCGAGCTGGCACTCGCCGTCGGCGATGATGACCTTGAGGCCTTTGGCCTTCGTGGTCATCGCCTGCCGCAGCGTCTTGATCATGGTGGCGACGCTGTAGCTGCGCACGGTCTTGAGCCATTTGACGCCGAGCGCCCGGAGCGTGCGTTCGATGTCGGTGGTCGCGGCGCCGCCCGGCCGGTGCTGGCTGCTCGACGGCAGATATTGCTGACCGGTGGCCGAGGCGTAGCCGTTCTGCATCACGATCAGCACGCCGTCGCCTTCATTGAACAGGCTGGAGGCGACGCCGGTGATGAGGCCGTTGTGCCAGAAGCCGCCGTCGCCCATCACCGAGATCGGCCGCTTGCTCAAATTGGGCCCGACCGCGGCGGCGGCGGCGAGGCTCATGCCGTAGCCCAGGATCGAATTGCCGAGGCTGAACGGCGCGAAGGTGGCGAAGGAATGGCAGCCAATGTCGGTGCTGATGTGGGTCGGGCCGGTCTCGCGCTGCATCAGCTTGATGGCGCTGAACACCGGCCGCTCCGGACAGCCGGTGCAGAAATTGGGCGGCCGCGCCGGCAGATGGCCGACATCGCGCGCCGCCTCGTCCTTGCGCGCGATCAGCTCGTCGACCGCCTTCGCGATCGCGTCGGCGGCAACGCCGGCGGGCGCCGTCTCGACCATGAACGCCGCGAGCCCCTGGAGCATCGCCTCGGCGGTGTATTCGCCCGCCATGGGCAGCGTGCCCTTGCCTTCGATCCGCGTGGCGATGTCGGCGCGGCGCAGGATGACGTTGATCTGGCTCTCGATATAGTCGGGATGACCCTCCTCGACCACGAGCACGGCGCGCTTGCCGGCGCAGAATTCACGCACTTCCTCGGGCACCAGCGGATAGACCGCATTGAGGCAATAAATCGGAATCCGCGAATTGCCCCACAGATCGGCGAGGCCGAGGCGGAGCAGCGCCCGCACCAGCACGTTGTAGAGCCCGCCCATGACGACGACGCCGATGTCGTCGAGATCGCCGGCGAAGAATTCATTGAGCTTGCGCGACCGGATGAAGTCGCGCGCCGCCGGCAGCCGCTCCTCGACCTTCACCCGCTCCTGCACGAAGGTCACAGGCGGATGCGACAGCCGGCTGTAATCGTGCGGCGCCGGCTCGCTGAACTTGTTGAGCGTGGAATGCGCGCCCGGTCGATTGGTCTTGGCGGCGAACTCGCCGGTGACGTGGCAGGCGCGGATGCGGAGCTCGAGCATTACCGGCGCGTGGCTCACCTCGGAAAGCTCGAAGCCCTCTTCGACCGCGCGCACGATCGACGGCAGGTCGGGCCGCGGATCCAAGAGCGGCATGGTGCATTTCATCGCGTAGGCGTAGGAGCGCTCTTGGATGACGCTCGCGCCCTCGCCGTAATCCTCGCCGATGATGACGAGCGCGCCGCCCTTGACGCCGGGCGACGCCAGATTCGACAGCGCGTCGGCGGCGACGTTGGTGCCGACGATCGACTTCCACGTCACCGCACCGCGGATCGGATAGTTGATCGATGCGCCTAGCATCGCCGCCGCCGAGGCCTCGTTGGTGCAGGTCTCGAGATGGACGCCGAGGCCGTCCATGATGTCCTTGGCGTCGACCAGCACGTCGAGCAGATGCGACACCGGCGCGCCCTGATAGCCGCCGACATAGCTCACGCCCGATTGCAGCAGCGCCTTGGTGACGGCGAGGATGCCCTCGCCGCGGAAAATCTCACCGTCGCCCAGCTTGAGCGACTGGACCTCGTGCTTGAAGGAGCGTTCCATCGCGTCCTCAGCCCCAGACCTCGCGCGCGGTCTCGGCCACTAGCAGGCTGCTGAAAAACTCTGATGCGAAGCCGAATCACGCAACATAAGAATCATCGAGAGCCCTCTCGCGAATCGTTCTTGCGTGAACTGGTCGCCATGCGAATCAATGTTGCGTCTTCTCGCGTCCAAAAACGTTTTTCAGCAGCCTGCTAGGCGCAGCTTGGCCGCTTCCTCTGCCTCGGTCAAATCGTTGCCCTCCTCGGTCGAGGCGAAGCCGCATTGCGGCGACAGGCAGAGCTGCTCGAGCGGCACATACTTGGCAGCCTGGTCGATCCGCCGCTTGAGGTCGTCCTTCTTTGAGCGGCCCGAGACATAGGTGACAGAACGTACCGGACACATGGGTAACACTTTTCGCCATTTGGCGGGGGGTGTCGATGCCATGGAAGGAGTGTTCGGTCGTGGACGAGCGCTTGCGGTTTGTCG
>Ga0307373_10000973_pt1 | contig 54446 bp, 56 predicted proteins | sample OX2MG_FD_202534 | JGI IMG/M metagenome (GOLD analysis project Ga0307373, IMG submission 202534) | Soil microbial communities from Risofladan, Vaasa, Finland - OX-2 | ecosystem: Environmental > Terrestrial > Soil > Coastal area > Acid sulfate soil | place: Finland: Risofladan, Vaasa | collected... | reverse complement strand
CTCGCGGCCGGGCGCGCGGATCGCATCAGGCAAGACACTCCGCGCGCAGGCCGGTTCCACCGGGCTGCAGTCACAAGGTAGCCAAGACCAGGTTAAAATTTTCGCTCGCGCGAGTAGGTATTTGAAGTTCGCCGGCGAGACTCGCCAAGGCTAGAGGCACGAGAGATCGATGTCAACAAAAAAGTGCCGGACACGTAAAAATATATTTTTACTATTTCCAACTGAGGCTGGCTGGGTAATAGCCAGTAGCGGCAAACATCAAATGAGCAGTCGCGGCAGGAATAATTCGAAATGACGCGGCGTAATGAAAGTGGCCGGTCTGTGGCGACTAGCGGCGGCCGAAAGCGCCATAATCGCGTCGCGGCGCGTAAGCGCATCCGCAACGGCAATAGGTTCATGGGCGGGAAACCATCACGAGCCGTGTCCCTGCGTATCACAACAAACACGTCGAGGGCGGCTATTGCATGATTAGCAGAAGAGAATGGAAGCGGAGCGGCGTCAGGCGGCTTAATCAGACGACGGTATTGCCGCGTGTCCGGTGTTTCCGATCCCCGGGGCGCGTTTTTCGCGGGGTCGGCGCGCGATGCGGCCAAATTCCCGCCGGTGCGGCGCGCGTCACTTCACGAGCGGCTTCAGGACCATCATGCGTTCTTCGCGCCACGCCGTGAAACCAAGGCGATGCCACGCCTCGGCGCCGAGCCAGTTGCGATGCAGGACGCTCAGCGTGATCGTCGCGATGCCTTTGACGCGGAACCAGTCGAACGCATCCGCGAGCATCGGCTTCATTAGCCCACGTCCTCGAAAGCTCTCTTCGAGAAAAGCCTGGCTGATGTAACCGATTTCGGCGGGCCTCTGGCCCTCGTGCCGCCTTTGCAGTCTGACCCACAGATGCCCGGCCAGATGACCATCGCCCGCGTCCGCGACCCAGACCGCATGATGGTCTCGCGCAAGCACGGCGCGCATCCAGTTCGGCGCGTCGCGGATCGAGTCCCAATCGAAGCGGGCGCGCTCGTCGAGCGCTTCTTCGTATGCGGCCAGGGCGGCGACCAATCGCGCCAGTTCGGCGATGTCGGATTCGCGCGCGGGACGAATTTCAGGATTCATCGGCGACGCCTCGAGATTTCCATATCGCACAACATGAAGCTTTCCAGCGCCATGGCGGATCAGAACGGGCCGCGATGCGACGCATCGAAGACAATCTCGAGCATCCTGCCCTCGCCGCGAATCGTTTTTAGAGCCATCTCGCGCGTCATCTCGAACTCGCGCTCGATCCACGGCGCGATTCGCGCGAGGATCGCGGCGCTGTCATCGCCCGGCGCAATCTCGTCCGCGATCGCGCAGCGCAGCAGCACACGCTCGATTCCGTCGCCGCGCTCGAGCACGATCGTCAGCACGATCGCACCGCCGCCGCGCACCGCGGGCGCGCCCTCTTTGAGCGTGTACGGTCCGCGGCCGGTCTTGAGCCCGATTTCCACCTGAGGATTTTCCGCCGCATGGCGGAGCTACGGCAAGAGCGCGCCAAGCCGCACGCGCTAGGCTGCGCGCGACGACAGCGAACCGACGCGATGGTGTCCTTCCCAGAAGAGGACGACCGGGCCGGCGATATAAATCGAGGAATAGGTGCCGGTGATAAAGCCGACCAGCAGCGTAAACGCCGACGGGCGCAGGATCGGGCCGCCGAACGCGAGCAGCGCGATCAGCACGACGATCGCCGTGCCCGAGGTCAGAATGGTCCGCGACAGCGTTTCGTTGATCGCGCGATTCATGATCGTCGCGATCGGCTCGCGCCTGCGCTTGGCCGCGTCCTCGCGAATCCGGTCCGAAACGATAACCGTGTCGTGAACCGAATAGCCGATAACCGTGAGCAGCGCCGCGAGCGTGGTCAGATCGAACTGGAACTGGCTGATCACCAGCGCTAGCGACACCACCAGAACGTCATGCACCAGCGCGATCACCGCGCCGGCGCCAAAGCTCCAGCTCGTGTGGCGAAACTGGAAGGCGATAAATACGCCCATGAAGATAGTCGCAAAGATGACCGCCAGAAAACCGCGCCGGCGCAAATCGCCGCCCACCTTGGCTCCCACGCTCTCGACGCGCACCACCTTGGCGCCGTCGGCGCCGTAGTTCTTTGCGAGCTGGCTCTCCAGCTTGGGACCGAGGCTTCCGATATTGGCGACTTTCTCGAAACGCAGAAGATAGGTATGCCCCGCCGAGGCGCCGAAATCCTGCACCGTGATCTCGCCTAAACCGATTGGCTTCAGCGAATCGCGAATTGCGTTGGCGGTCGTCGGTTTGTCGAACTGCACTTGCACAACGCTGCCGCCGACGAAATCGACGCCGTAGTTAAGGCCGACGAAGATCAGCATCAGAACGGCCGCGATATTAATCACGGTCGAAAGAATTACGAAGAAGTGGCGCTTTCCGACGAAATCAAGATTGATGTCGGGACGAATCAGTTGCAGAGACATCGAAGTGGTTTATCTTTTCCCAGGCTCGCGGACAACCCTGTTTGCGCTTCAGCTCGCGGCCGCGCGCTTTTTGCGCGCGCGCGACGGACGCGCCGGACGGGCTGGCGCCTGCGCCGCCTCTTTGGCGGCGTGCGCGGCGGCCTGCGCCTGGAGCTTGGTGCATTCGCCGCACAGATTGTTCAGATTGGCGGGATCTTCGGTCAGCCCGTCATCAAGCGAATGGCACACCTTCATGCATCCCGAGCAGATGAAGTAGATGCCCTCGATCGTCTTGTTGATCCGCTCGCGGTTCAGAATCCGCCCGCGCAGCTTTTCGATGCGGATGCCCAGCAGCTCGGCGTACTGGCGCTTGATCTTGCGCCGGCCCGCTTCGTCCTTGGGAAGATCGGCATCTTCCTCGGACTCGTCGCCGCTGTCGCCGAAGCTCGCGTACTTGTTACGCTTGGAAGTCTTGCTCTTGCGCGCCCTGCCCATGGTTTCCTCAGGGCCTCAGCGGGTCTTCCCGATAAAGCCGCAGGCTTTCTCGCATACGAGGTAAAAGCCCTTGCGCCCGTAGCCGGCGAACTTGGTCACCTTGCTTTCGGCGCCACAGTTGGGACACAGATGCTTGTGCTGGACCTCGCCGGTCTTTTCCGCAGTCTTTGCTTTCTTTTCAGCCATAACGAGATTGAGCCGTCCTGAAGGATTGTGATTAACCAGCCGCGCTGGTCGCGTGGCTTAACGACCTACTATACACGAAATGCCGCGTTCAAGAAATCGAGCCCTGCCACGCGCGATAACCCCCCGCCCGGGATTTCTCCCAGAGCCTGCCCTGAGCAACGTCGAAGGGGTCGAAATGACGGATGCGGGCTCAATGCCTGACTATCATAATATCTCTGCACCACCCTCGATCGGTCATTTCGAGCCAACCCTCCGCCCGCTACCGATGCAGCGCCTCACTCCGCATCAGCACTCGCGGCGAGAAATCCCGATTGTCGCGGGTATCATCGGTGAAGAACAAGCCCCGCGCCGGCTAGAGTTGGCGTCTCGCGATGCTTCTGGTCATGCACCTCCCAGTGGTAAGAAGATCATTATGGAAAAGCGCAAACTCGGAACGCAGGGGCTCGTCGTATCCGCGATCGGACTCGGATGCATGGGGATGTCGCAGAGTTACGGAGTTGCCGATGAAGCCGAATCGATCGCTACGCTGAATCGAGCGATCGAGCTTGGAGTCGACTTCTTCGACACGGCCGACGTGTACGGGAACCATCGCAACGAGGAGCTGGTCGGCAAAACGCTCAAGCCCTTTCGCAGCCGTATCCAGATCGCGACCAAGTTCGGCAACGTATTCGGCCCGGGCGGGAAGCGCAGCGTCGACGGCCGCCCCGACTACGTGCACTCGGCGTGCGATGGATCACTGAAACGCCTGGGCGTGGACCATATCGATCTCTATTACCAGCATCGCGTGGACCGCAGCGTGCCGATCGAGGAGACCGTAGGCGCGATGGCCCAGCTCGTGCACCAAGGCAAGGTGCGCTACATCGGCCTGTCGGAAGCGGCGGCGGATACTATTCGCCGCGCCCACAAGGTGCATCCCATAACCGCGGTGCAGTCGGAATACTCGCTATGGACGCGCGACTATGAAGATGACGTTATTCCCACGCTGCGCGAGCTTGGAATCGGCTTCGTTCCCTTCAGTCCACTCGGACGCGGGATGCTGAGCGCGACGATCCGCTCGATCGACGAGTTCGGCGCCGACGACATGCGCGCGCGTATTTCGCCGCGGTTCGAGCGCGAAAACTTCGAGCGTAACCTCCGAGTTGTCGATCGCCTGAAACAAATCGCCGACGAGAAGCAACTCACGCCGAGTCAGCTCGCTCTGGCATGGGTGCTCGCACAGGGCGACGATATGGTGCCGATTCCGGGTACCAAGCGCCGCAAGTACCTGGAAGAAAATGCGGCGGCGGCGAGCGTAAAACTTTCCAAGACCGATCTGGCGCGAATCGAGGAAGTGGCGCCGAAGGGATTCGCCGCCGGCGACCGCTACTACGACATGCGCCCAGTCAACGTTTAGCGGCATGGTCGCGCATGCCCCGCTCCCTGACACGTTCGCGGGTTGCGCGCACGCATCCGTCCGCATATGCGTTAAGCCATCTTGGAATCGCAACTCAAAGCTGGTGACGCGGTAATCTTTATTGACCGCAAGGGACGCCGCTATCTGAAAACCCTCAACGCGGGGAAGAAAATCCTGATCCGCGGCGAACTCGTTGCGGATTCGATTTTTGGAATCGAAGAAGGCTCGCGCGTGAAATTTTCGGGCGGCGAAACTTTCCTGGTCCTGCGTCCGACTTACGCCGATCTGATTCCGCTATTGCCGCGCGCCGCGCAGGTGATCTATCCGAAAGATACCGGCCCGCTGCTCATCTGGGGCGACGTGTTTCCCGGCGCGACCGTAATCGAAGGCGGCACCGGCGCGGGCGCGCTGACGATCGCGCTCTTGCGCGCGGTCGGACCCGCGGGCCGCGTCATTTCGTATGAGATTCGCGAGGACTTTGCGGCCGTCGCGCGCAAGAATGTCGCCGCCTACTTCGGCTACGCTCCCAACTGGACGCTCAAGCTGCGCGACCTCTACGAAGGCTTCGACGAGACCGGCGCCGATCGGATGTTCCTCGATTTGCCCGAACCCAGCCGCGCGCTCGAGGTTGCCGCACGCGCGCTGCGTCCCGGCGGCGTGCTGGTCTCCTACGTTCCGACCGCGCTCCAGATTAAGGACACCGTCGATGCGCTCCAGGCCCGTGCGGACTTCGGCGAGGTCGAGACTTTCGAGACGCTGCTGCGCCATTGGCAGGTCAAAGGGATGAGTGTGCGGCCGTTTTTCCGGATGGTCGCCCATTCGGCGTTCATCATCGTCGCCCGCCGTCTGGCCGATATTTCCGCGGGCGCGGAGCCTGTCCCGGCCGGAAATTTTGGCGAGCCCGCCGACACGTCCGACGCAAGCGACGATCGCGAACCGGGCGGCGATCCCGATTCCGCCGAATAGAGCCGCACGCGTTCAGTGAAACAGGCGATGAAAGAAGCCTACGATTCCGCGCGGCGACGGACTCGCACTCGGAATCGGCTGGGCCGCTCCTGGAGCGCCCACCGCGCCAGCCGAAGGACTCGGCGTTCCGCCCAGCGCCGCCGGTAGCGAGGCGAGGATTCCGCCGCCCCCGTGCAGCGGGCACATCGCAGTGGGCGCGGTTCCAATGAGAAACGGCAGCGCAATCGCGTGCGGACAGGCGGGCGTCGCAAGGCCGCCGCTTTGCGGATCGATCGTTGCCATCACGATTCCCGACGGCTCGGCAAAATCCGACGAGGCGGCCGCGGTCGCATGAGTCATGAAATCCGCCCACGCCGGCAGCGCGACGCTCGCGCCCGGCAATCCCAGGCTCTGCGGTTCGTCGAAGCCGACCCACACGCCGCACACGAGATCGGGCGTGTACCCGATAAAATAGCCGTCGTGGTAATCCTGCGTGGTTCCGGTTTTGCCCGCCGCGGGAAAATTCACCCCCATCCTCTGCGCCGCCGCGCCCGTGCCGTAGCGCAGCACCTGCTCGAGCGCGCCCGTGATCAAGTAAGCCACCGACGGGTTGATCACGCGATGCTCGTCGTCGTCGTGATGATAGATAACGTGCCCCGCCCTATCGACGACCGATTCGACCGCGTATGGGGTATCTTCGACGCCGGCGTTGGCGAAGACCTGGTACGCGCCGACCAGTTCGAGCAGCGTTGTTTCGTCCGAGCCGATCGAGATCGGCAGCACGGCGGGCAGGTCTTCATGGATTCCCATTTCGTGCGCGGTCTGCACAATCCTGCCGGGTCCGAGCTGGCTGCCGACCCACGCTGTCGGCACGTTGAGCGACTCGTAGAGCGCCTCCGCCACCGTCACCTGCCCCTGATAGTTGCGTTCGTAGTTGACCGGCGTCCACGTTCCGAACGACATCGGGCGATCGGGCAGCGCCGTCGCCAGCGTCATCGCGGGCGAGAACGGCGCGCGCGCGGGATCGAGCGCGGTCAGATAGACTATTGGCTTGAAGGCCGAGCCAGGCTGCCGCTGGGCCATCGCGGCCCGATTGAATTGGCTTTGGGCGTAGTCGCGTCCGCCGATCATCGCGCGAATCGCGCCGCTCGAAGCGTCAAGCGTGACCATCGCGCTTTCAAGCTGCTGCTTTCTGTCAGCGCGGCGCAGTCTGCTGTGCGATTTTTCAAGCCGCGCGAGATTCTGTTCGATCGTATCCTGGCCAAGCGCCTGCATTTCAGGATCAAGCGTCGTATAGACCTTGAGCCCCTCGAGGTGTCCGTTAAGGCCGGGGATTTTTTCGACGAAGCTGGTCACGTAGTCGGTAAAATATGGCGCGCGGCGCAAGCCCGGCGGCATCGTCACGTCGATCGGCGTGCGTATGGCGGTTTGATACGCGGCCGCGTCGATCACGCCCGCGTCCTTCATCACGCCAAGCACGATATTGCGCCGCGCGAGGCAGTTCGCCGGATGCCGCCGCGGGTCGTACAGGGAAGGCGCCTGGATCATCCCCACGAGCGTCGCGGCTTCGGCCGGAGTGACCTCGCCCAGGTCCTTGTTGAACACGTAGCGCGCGGCCTGCGGCAATCCCTCGATCGGCGTGCCGTCGTACGAGCCCATCGGAACGTCATTGATGTAGCGCTCGAGGATTTCCTGCTTGCCCAAGCGCATCTCGAGCACGAGCGCGACGGCGAGCTCGCGGAATTTCCGGCTGAAGCTGCGCTCATGCCGGTCCATGAAGGTGCGCGCGAGCTGCTGCGTCAGCGTACTGGCGCCCTGGGCCAGATGATGCGATCGCAGATCGACCATTGCCGCTTCGATTATGCGAATCGGATCGATTCCCGGATGATAGTAAAACCAGCGGTCCTCGGTCGCGATCAGACCCTTCACCAGGTACGGCGGCATCTCGCCCAGCGCCACCTCGACGCGTTCGGCGGGAGCGCCCGGCAAGAGCCGCCCGATCACCTCGGGCTCGAGCGCGGCGGTGCGCGTGGGTACGCCGAACGAATCAATCACGTTGGAGATATGAGTTCCGCTGAGCGCAACCCGGACGATTGCGGCCGGGTAGTCTGCGCCCGCCAGAGTGAAGCCGCGCGTGTAGATCGTAATCACGCCGGGCGCGCGCGAGTACTCGCCCGGCGAAGCGGGCGCCGCGGTCTGCGTGTAGCTGAGATGGCTCAGGCGATCAATCAGACCGACGCGAACGATATCGTCGCCTGGTCGAATCGCCGCGGGTGCGGAGTAGATTGCGCTGGTCAGCGCCGCGCGGCGCTGCTCGATCATCGCGGAAATTTCGCCGTAGAGTTGCGCGAGATAAAAGCCGGTCGCGAACGCAACGAGCAGGAATGCCGCGCCCGCGACGGTGCGCACGCGCCATCCGGCGATCCGCCATTCGCGCTTTTTGCGGCGCTTCCCGCCCTGCTTGTCACCCGCCTTTGCCACTGCCACCTAGCGATCATACCGGAATCCAGCCGGAGGTCCGAAGCAGATTTTCGCGCCGCGCCCGGGAAATTTTGAAGTACCGGCCTGGGCGCGCGTCAATCGAGCCGACGGCCGGAGGCGGCGTCGAACAGATGGATTTTGGCCGGATCGAAGAAGAAGCGGCGGGTCTGGCCGGGCGCGACGCGGCGCGAAGTCACGGCGCAGATCGGAATCTTGTGGCGATCCGCGCGCTCGGGAGCGACGGTTCCGCGCACGATAAACGAAGCGCCGGAAAACTCGACGCTCTCGATCGCGATATCGATCGCAAAAGCCCCTTGCGTTGAATCGATTGACAGATCCGCGGGACGAATACCCGCGCGCAGCGCCGCGCCTGAACTCGCGGCGATCGCCATCGGATAGCGAATGCCGGCGATCTCAATGTCGTCTCCGGCCTTCTGCGCAGCAAAAAAATTGATCGCCGGATCGCCGACAAACGACGCGACGAATTCGGTTTCCGGGTGATTGAAAATTTCCTCGGGCGGTCCGATCTGCTCGATTTGGCCGTTGCGCATCACCGCCAGCCGATCGGCCATCGCCAGCGCTTCAACTTGATCGTGCGTCACATAGACGAAGGTGCGTCCTGTCGCGCGTTGCAGGATTTTCAGCTCGATCCGAAGCGCGGCGCGCAGGCGCGCATCGAGGCTGCCCAGCGCCTCGTCCATCAGCACGATCTCGGGCTCGCGCACGAGAGCGCGGGCCAGAGCGACGCGCTGCCGCTCGCCGCCGGAGAGCTCGGCCGGGCGGCGGTCGAGCCCGGAATTTAGGCCCACCTTTGCGGCAGCCTGCCTGACCCGGCGATCGATCTCGGCAGACGGGACTTTGCGCAGGCGCAGCCCGAAGGCGATATTCTCGAACGCGGTCATGTGCGGATAGAGCGCGAGATTCTGAAACACCATCGCGATTCGCGCGGACGGCTCGGCGCCGGTTGGCGCGCCGGCGAACTCAATTGCGCCGGAGTCGGGCTCATCGAGTCCCGCGATGAGCCTGAGCAGAGTGCTCTTGCCGCATCCCGAAGGTCCGAGCAGAACCAGGAACTCGCCACTTGAAATCGTAAGCGACACGTCGCGTACGCCGCCGCCGGACGGAAAGATACGGGTCAGGTTTCTGACGATCAGGGCGTCCATGAGTATCACCCGCTAACGCGAACTCCCCGTCACCATCGCCGTGCGCATCGCCGGTCCGAGTGCGATCACGACGCACACCGCCGGGATCATCATCAGGAGCGCCAGCGCGCTGGCCGGTCCGACGTTGCCGAACACGGTGTAGTAGTAAAGCAGAGGTGGCAGCGTGCGATTGGTCTGCTGCAAGAGCAGCGCGAAGCCGAATTCGTCCCAGCTCAGGATGAAGCACAGCACGAAAGCGGCGGACAGCGCGCCGCGCACGATTGGCAGATCGATCGCGAAGAACACTCGAACCGGCGACGCGCCGTCGAGCCACGCCGCCTCTTCGATTTCGCGCGGCACCGCGGCGAACGCGGCATAGAGCGTGAGCGCGGCGGTGGGAATCGCGATCGCGCAGTGGATAACCGCAAGGCCGAGCGCGCCCGGCGTGTCGTAAAGCCCGAGCGACGCGAGCATGATTCCGGCCGGAATCGCAACCGCGATCATCGGGAGCAGGCGCACACCCGAGACTGCGGCAAAGCCCACGCGCTGCGCCGCGCCGCCGCGCGCCATCGCGTACGCCAGCATCGCGCCCAGGACGGTGGCGCCCGCGGCGGAAATCGCGCCGACGCAGAGGCTGCGAACAATCGCACCGCGCAGCTCGCCCACGGCGAAGACGGCCGCAAAATTCCTGAGCGTCAGATCGCGCGGCAGCCACGCCGGCGGCCATGCGAAGGTCTCGAGCTCAGGGGTAAGCGCCTGCTTTGCGAGCAAGTAGAGCGGCACGACGGCCGCGGCGATCACGGCCGCACTCAGCGCGATTCGCATTACCGCGAGCGGGCGCTCGATCCGATCGCTTCGCACAGGCGCGCTCACTGGCTCGCTCCCGGCTGCGAGGCCCATCGCCGCACGGCGAGCGTGCCCGCCAGCGCGAAGATCGTCACGACCATCGCCAGCACCATCGCCGCCGCCATCGCGACCCGCGGCGCTTGCGCGTCGGTCCACTGCCCATAAGCGTAAGTTGACAGAACGGGAACCGCTTCCGCGCCGGTCAGCACGAGCACGGTCGAGAAAATTCTGAGCGCGTCGATTCCGCGCAAGACTGTCGCGCCGACAATCGCGGGCGCGAGCATCGGCAGCGTCACGTGCCTGAAGGTGGCAAGCGTGCCGGCGCCGTCGAGGCGCGCGGCTTCGTACAGCTCTTGCGGGATCGTCTGCAAACCCGCAATCAGCATCAGCATCACGATCGGGGTGACGTGCCAGGCATCGACGACCGCGACCGAGAGCATCGCGAGCGAGCCGCGCGGCGAAAGCCACGCCGCACCGTGCATCCCGAACGCTTCGAGCGCGCCGTTAACATAGCCGCGCGGCATCAGGAGGTAACGCGCGATCGTCAGGATAACGATCTCGGGGATCGCAAACGGCAATATCGCCGCAACCTCGACGACGGCGGAGCGCTTGCCGCGCGCGGTCAGCATCAGCGCAAGTCCAAGACCGGCCGCGAGCTCGAGCGCAAGGCTCGCGATCGGGAGGATCAGGTTGTCGAGCGCGGCCCGCCAGAACATCGGGTCGTGAACCAGCGCCGAATAGTTTTCGAGCGAGGGACCGCGGTGATTGAACGATGCGCCAAGGCCGCCGAGGGCAGGCACGACCAGCATCGCGAGCATGAAGAGGGAGGGAATCGCGACGAATGCTCCTTTGAGGTATCGCGACCGTTCATTCATTGCGGAAGGCCTGCGCAGCATCGCTCAAATGGCGTATCGGCGGCGGACACGTCCGCGCCGGAATTCTGACTGAGTATATCGCCCAGCACGGCTTCAGGAGCCTTCCCGCGCAGCAGCACCGCGCGGATCGCGCGCTGCCATCGATTACTCAGTTGCGGATAGCATTCGACCGCTGGACGCGCGCGCACATGATCGCGCATCGCGGTAAACCCCGCGTAGAGTCCGGCGTCTTCGCTGCCCGGCGCCGGCGCGACCGAACCATACCATCCAAGCTCGCGGCTAAGACGCGCCTGCGCTTCGGGGGTAAGCAGCCAGGCAAGGAACTCGCGTGCGAGCTCGGGATGCGGCGCGGAGACGGGAATTGCCAGATAGCCGCCGCCGAGCGGAGTCGCGGTTCCCGCGGGTCCAGCGGGAATCGGCGCGCTCAGGTCAACCTCGGGCGCCAGACCCTTTGACTTCAGGTACCCGATAGCGAACGGCCAGTTGAAATGAATCCAGACGGTGCCGCGCGCCTGCGCCTCGAGGATCGACATCTCGCGGAACACCGCCGACTCGTCATTCAGATCGGGCGCAAGGCTGCGCAGGAAGTCAAAAGCTCGCAGCGATCCGCCCGACTCGGGATCGCAATAGCCGCCGCCCGCGCTCCACACAAACGCCATCGCGTCGCAGACCGCGCCCTCGTACCGCGCCGCCTTGAGCGCGAGCTTGCCGGGATGGGCGCGGGCGAAGCGCGCCAGCTCGTCCCAGGTGCGGGGCGGGTCGGGAACTTCGATCCGGTTGTAGATCATCGCCTCCCACATCAGGCGATGCGGAATAAAATATATGTGATGTTTTACGGTTGCCGCGGCCCACGCCGGTCCGGAGAATAGAGAGTGTGCGGAAGGCGTAACCAGATCGTCGAGCACCGCGGCGCCGGAGCGCGCCTGGCCGAGCATCGCAAGGTCGAGCTCGACGAGGTCGAGCGAGCCGCGGCGGCTTTGGGCCTGCACGCGCAGCGCCTGGAGAATATCGCCGTAAGATTGCGCGACGATATTGACGCGCACCTGATGCGCCGCCTCGAAGCTGGAAACGAACCGGGCGTAGCGTGCGGCCTCGTCGGGGAAGACGGCGAGCGCGATATTGAGCGCCACGCGCGGCGGCTCTCCCTGGCGGCATCCGCCCATAACGCCAGCGAGGCACACGATGGCGCAGACGAATGCGCGGCGCTTCGCGGATCTGGTTGATAGTTGACTCGTCACGATATTGAGACTCGGACTAATGGAATATCAGCGATGAATGAGAGCACCAAACCCACTACCGCCGAGCAGCCCTTCGAGTTTTGCTCGCGCCTCAACTTGACCTTGCTGACCGGACGCAGGGCGCGCGACCTGGCCGAGATGGCAGAGAATTTGCGCAGCGTGCCCGGCTCGGTGATCTACCATCACACTCACCATTTTCTGGTGCAGCATCAACACCTGTCGCCGGAGCCGCCGAACGACTTCGCATACTGGGTATCGAACATCCTGCTCGACCGCCGATTGGGCGAAGAACTGGCGGCGATCGACGTGATGCGCTTCGCGACTATCCACGATTTGCGAGTGGCGCTGGTTCGGATCATCGAAGCGTCGATGGAGCGCACCAGCGAGGTTCGCGCCGCGCCGCTTGGGCAGGAGTTCCATTTCATGCGTTCGGTGTCGTTCGTGATGCCGACGGGAGTGCGCGCAGCCGACCTGCGCGAGTTCTGCAACGCGCTGACCTACGTCTCGCGCAGCGCGATTTCCTATCACATGTTCGACGCGCGGCTGCGGCTGGAGAAGAGCGACAACGACTTTGCGGCGTGGGTCGAGGGACAGCTCGGCGAGCATGCGCTGGCCCAGTCGCTGCGAACGATCGATCCGTACACACATACCGAAGAAGGGCTCCGGCGCAGGATGATCAACCTGGTCGAGCAGCGGTTGGGCAACTGAGATGGGCGCAAAGCTGGCAGAATATATTCCGATCGTCGGCGAGGGCGTGGTACAGGAGCTCACGGTGCTGGGCTCGCGGCTGGCGGGCAAGCGGGTGATAAACGTCAACTCGACGCGTTCGGGCGGCGGAGTGGCGGAGATATTGGGGCGGCTGATTCCGCTATTGGGCGAGGTCGGAATCGACGCGCGCTGGGAAGTCGTCGAGGGCACCCAGGATTTTTTCGCGCTGACCAAGCATCTGCACAACGCGCTGCACGGGACTCCGCACGTCTTCACGGCCGAGGACCAGGGAGTATTCGACCTGACCACGGCGTCCAATCTGGAGCGTCTGGATTTGCGCGGCGACATTGTGTTCATCCACGATCCGCAGCCCGCGGGGCTGGTGCGCAATCGCGCCGCGATCGGCGGGAAGTGGATCTGGCGATGCCATATCGATCTTTCGGCGCCGGCGCCGGGCGCGTGGGAATTTATCGAACCGATGGTGCGGCAGTTCGATTTGAGCGTGTTCTCGGCGCCGCAATTCACCCGCGCGCTGCCGATTCCGCAGGTCCTGATCTCGCCGTCGATCGACCCGCTGTCCGACAAGAACCGCGAACTCAGCCGCACCGAAATCGAGGGGATTCTGATGAAGCTCGGGATTCGCAGCGACAAGCCGATCGTCACGCAGGTATCGCGCTTCGACCGGCTGAAGGATCCGCTCGGAGTGCTCGAAGCGTGGCAGCTCGCGCGGCAGCGGGTCGATTGCCAGCTCGTGCTTGCGGGCGGAGGGGCCAGCGACGATCCCGAAGGGGCCGAGGTCCTGCGCGAGGTGCGCGATCGCGCCGGAAACGACATCGACGTGCACATCCTGGATCTTCCGCCGACCTCGCACCTCGAGATCAACGCGATCCAGAGCGCGTCGGCGGTGGTGATCCAGAAATCGCTCAAGGAAGGCTTCGGCCTGACGGTGTCCGAGGCGCTATGGAAATCGAAGCCGGTCATCGCGGGTGCGACGGGTGGAATACCGCTCCAGGTCACGCACAAGTACTCGGGCATCCTGACCCACACGATCGAAGGCACGGCGTTCTGGATCAAGCAGTTGTTGTCGGAGCCGGAGTTCGCGCGTCAACTTGGGCGCAACGGACACAATCACGTGCAGGCGAATTTTTTGCTGACCCGGCATATGCGGGACTACATGCTCGCATTCCTGCTGCTGGACCATCCGAACGAGGACGTGATCAGCCTCTAGCGGCGCGCGCAGAGAGCGGCGCGCAACGTACAAGGGCGGCAGCGGAACCGCGACCTTGCTTGAAGACGGCGGTTAATTCTCCTGCGCGTAGCGATCGAGCTTGTTGTAGAGGGTCTTGGCGCTGACGCCCAGGACTTGCGCGGCGCGGGTCTTGTTGCCGCCGGTGAACTCGATGGTGCGCGAGATGATCTCGCGCTCGACCTCATCGAGCGAGGAGCCGAGCCGGATTTTGAAGTAGCCGCTGTCGCTCTGCGATGCGGCGCGAAATTCGTCGGGTAGATCGTGCTTGCCGATCATTCGTCCGTCGCAGACGATCATCGCGCGCTCGATCACATTGCGCAGTTGGCGAACATTGCCAGGCCACGGATGCGAGCGCAGGGCGGCCAGACAATCCTCGTCCACGCCGGCGATTTGCTTATTATTGCGCTTGGCGTAATGCGCGACGAACGACTCGATCAGCATCGGCAGATCGTCGGCGCGCTCGCGCAACGGCGGCAGACGGATCGAAAAGACGTTCAGGCGGTAAAACAGATCCTCGCGCAGCTTGCCGTCGCGCACGGCTTGCTCGATATCGCGGTTGGACGCGGCCAGTACGCGCACGTCGAGCGTAATCTCGGTCGAGCCGCCCAGCCGGCGCATGCGCTGCTCTTCGATCACGCGCAGGAGCTTGGCCTGCAACTCCGGCTTCATCTCGGTGATCTCGTCGAGCAAGAGGGTTCCGCCGTTGGCCAGCTCGAAGCATCCTTCGCGCCTGCGATCGGCGCCAGTGAAAGCTCCGCGCTCGTGGCCGAACAGCTCGCTCTCCATCAGAGTCTCGGGAATCGCGGCGCAGTTGACGCCGATATATGCGGCTGCGCGGCGCGGAGACATCTCGTGGATCGTCCGTGCGACCAGCTCTTTGCCGGTGCCGCTTTCGCCCGAGATCACGACCGAGGCCGACGACTGCGCGACCCGTTCGATCGCGGCCAGCACCTTGCGCATCGCCGGCGAACGGCCAAACAGCGGACCGAGTTCGCCGACCTCGGCCAGGCGGCGGCGTAGAGCCAGGTTCTCCTCGCGGACTTCGATACTATCCGCCAGTGTCCTGAGCATCTGGCGCAAGTGCGGCGGATCGACAGGCTTGCGCAGATAGTCGATCGCGCCGAGCTTGATCGCCTCGACCGCCTCAGGAATATCGCCTTCTCCCGAGATCATAATCGTCGGCAGATTGACGCCCATCTCGCGGATATCGCGCAACAGATCGAGTCCGCTTTTGCGCGGCATCTTGACGTCGGCAAGCAGGAGATGGGGATTGAACGAATTGATCAGCTCGAGCGCACGCACACCATCTTCCGCGACCTCAACGCCGTAGCCCCATGCTGACAGCGACTCGCGCCAAGTTTCATGAGTCGAAGCGTCATCCTCGGCGATCAGGATCCTGGTTACATGGTCCATCGGCAAAACCTCGCGACGCTAGACGCAAATGCCATACCCGAAAAAGGCGATCAAAACATTGACTTTTCATGGTATCGCGCAGCAAAAATTACCGAGCGTGTACAAATTATAGACCTTGTGGCGCTCGAGGAACACCACAAGCAACCCGGCGGTCCGTCGAGATTAGTTTCCCGGTATCGTACTGAGCAGAATCTCGGCCTTGTGCGAGAGGCTTGCCGCCGCCGAGTATTCTTTTCGGGTGAGCGCCTTTTGCGCGCTGTCGAGCAGGCTAACCGCGAGGTCGTAGCTCTGGGCGTCGGAGTCGCTAAGATGGGTTCGATCGATTCGCCCGACTGACGCGCTCACTTGCTGAATCGATTTGACGGCGTCGTCGCTGCGCTCGGCGGACGAATCGGTAATCATGGTCGGTGTTGAGCCTACGCCAGGCTGAGCGGGCGTTCCCGCGCTCGCTGCTGTGGAGGCACCGCCGGGTGTTGCGTTGGCGGTTGGCGCGCCTGATGGCGTGGCGGGATGCGCGCCGAGCGACGCTTTGGCGGCGGCGGCGGCGGCTTCGTGCGCGGCAGCCGAAGCCTCGGCGGCGATCTTTGCGGCCTCGGCGGCTTTCTCGGCGGCGCGATTGGCCTTCTCGATCGCGATCGCCGCGGCGGAGCTGGTGTCGGCTCCGGCGGCGACCGGAGTTGGCGTTGGGGACGGAGACGGGGACTGGATCGGCGCAGCCGTTGTGGACGAATTGGCCGCGGCGGCTTGCGGCGGCTGATAAAACGGCTGCCACTCGGCGCACGCGGTCAGCGTCCCCGCAATTATCGCACAGGCCAGAAAAGCGGCGGCCGCGCGTAAAGATGGGAGGTCAGGCCGACGGCGAGTTGGCCGAGTCAATCGAGAGCCGCGACGCGTCGGCGGCAACCGGAAATCTGACCTTGCAAGTGGTTCCTTCGCCAATGTTCGATGCTATCTCAATCGTGCCGTGGTTCAACTCGATCGCGCGCAGCGCCAGCGGGAGTCCGAGTCCGCTGCCCTCGCGCTTGGTTGTATAGTACAGGTCAAAAATCTGCTCCAGCTTTTCGGGGGCGACGCCTTCTCCAAGATCCGAAACCTCGAGCTCGACCATCCCGTTGCGCGCGGCGCTATGGAGCGTCACCGGCCCACCGCCCGGCATCGCCTGTACCGCGTTCTGGATCACGTTTGCAAGCGCCTCCGAAACCATCGCGCGATCGGCCTTGATTACGGGCAGCGCTGGGTCGAGGCGCAAAGCTATTGTCACATTTGCCGATTTGACGCTCGCCGCGAGTTCGGTCAGCAAGTCGTTGGGATTGAACTCGCTGATCTTGAGCTCGGCCGGACGCATGAACCGCAGCATCGCCTCCACCGACTGATCGAGCCGGCGCACGTCGCTGCGCAGATGCTCGAGATGGCGATCGATATCGCGGCCCGCAGCCGCGTCGTCGTGGAGCAAGCTTAGCCGCAAGGCCATCGCTTGCAAGGGGCTGCGCAACTGATGCGCCACGCCCGAGATGAGCGCGCCCAGGCGGGCCAGGCGGCTCGAATACTCGACCACGTTTTCCAGCTCGTGGACCGCGTTCATGTCGCGCAGCACCAGCAGCAGGCCCATCGGGCTACGGCTGGTCCCAAGCCGGAAAAACGACACCAGCATCGAGGCGCGTTCCGAGTCCGGATCGTCGGCTTTGATCGGAACATCGTGCGCCTCTGCGCCGGATTCGATCGCCGCCTCGGCCATCAGGACCAGCGGATGGTTTTTGCGCAACAGCACGCTCAGCGGGCGTCCTTCGGCGGTGCCGGTCCGGGTCAGGCCCAGAACGGCGTGGGCCTCTGGGTTGGCGAACAGGAGGGTGCCTTCGCCGTCGAGGAGCATCACACCGTCGCGGATCGATCGAATCATGTCGAAGGCGTGGCTGGGTTTGCTCTCCCAGCGGCCAGACTCGGAGTGGACTTGCAGCGACAGGCGCTTGAAGCGCTCCGCAAGGCCGCTAAGATCGGCGCCCGCGCCGACGATCGAGCGCGCTTCATCGGAGCGGCCCAATCCCGCGGCGATCAGGCTGAACCCGTCGAACATCAGGTTGCGCAGGATGGTAGCGGCCACCAATACTGCGATCAGATCGACCGCGATAAACGCGGCAAAAACGATCGCAAGGCTGCGCGTCTGAGCGGCTAACAGAGTCGTGGTGATGGTCACCGAAATGGTCGCAAAGGGTCGGCCGGCAATCTCGATCGGCCGCGAGATCGCATATTCCCGGTCAATCAGCAGCGCATGGAGCGCCGGGAATGGCCACCAACTCGAGAGCGTGCTTTGCAGCGCGCCCATCGAGGGCAGCGGCGGTTGTTTTTTCCCGCCTGCCTGGCCCTCGGGCGCGACCATCACCGTGCCCTGCGGATCAAGCACGCGCGCGCTCACCACAGCCCATCCGAATGCCTGTGTCGATGCGAGCAAAGCCTTTAGCGGGGTGTCGCTCAGCAGCGCGGCGGCGGGGTCGGTGTGCGAAGCCTCGAGAGTTGTGCGAATCTGTTCATATATCTGCTCGGTCATCAGGTTGCCGGAGTCGGCGATACCGTTGACGAAGTTCTTGATCGCGTATGACAGCGAGAACATCGCGATCGCGATCGTCGGGATCAACTGCAGGAGCAGGAAGGCGACAAGAAATCTTGCTCGCAAGCGACTCATGTCAACCCCGGGTAATCGAGCGGCGGCTCGAGTTCCTGTGATCGATGACTATCGGATTTATCAAATCGCGCCCAAAGTGCCGGTTGAAGCGATAATATGAATTGTAGCGATCGGCATCACGGGACTTGGCGCGCTTTAACTTCCTTTTATACACAGTCCGGGCGAAATGTTAACAAAACGCTGCATTTCGCGCAATTTTCTGACTCAATCGGCTGGCAGATAAATTGCTCATATTCGTTGTTCCGCGAATAGCATTGTCGACGCGGGAGACGGGATGATTCTGTTTCGCCTGCCCGCGGGCTATCGTCGATCATCGCATTTTGGAGGCTGACAACAATGTCGAACAGCAGACTCGAAGACGGTGTCGCCGCCGCATCCGAGGCATTCGATAACGCACGCAAGGCCGGCCGCGAGGCGCTCGAGGAAGGCGTCGAAAGCGCACGCGAATATGGTGAAAAATCGCTCGATTATGCGAGCCAAGCCAGCGAAAGTCTGCTCGACTTCGTAAAGCGCGAGCCGCTGCTTGCCGTCGCTGGAGCGTTCCTGGTCGGATACATTGCCGCCCAAGTGCTCCGGCGGATTTCCCGCTAGGATGATGACCGCGATGGAGGCGAGCGTCGCATCGCCAGCGCCGATAATCGATAAGTCGGCCCTGGCGACCTACATCAGGGAGAACCCGCTGGCGGCGATCGGGATAGCGACTGGAGCAGGCTTTATCCTGGGCGGCGGCCTTCGCACCTGGATCGGGAGGACGATGGCTGTGTACGCGGTGCGAATCGCGGCGCCAAAACTGATTCTCGACGCGATTGCCGGGACGGGTGAAACCAATGGGAAACAACACAGACCAACTCGAAGAACAACTCGAGCAGGCAAAGGAACAGCTTCACCAGACCCTGACGGAAGTGAACGAAAGAGCCGAGGCGGTCGGCGATCAGCTTCAGCCTGAGCGGCTGCTCGAACGCTACGCCCTCCCCGCCGTATGCGCCGCCGGCGCGGCCGGATTGCTGCTCGGAGCCATCGACGACAACTTTCTGGCGTTGGGCCTGATGGTCGCCGGCGGTCTCCTCGGGCTGGCGAGCAGGCCGCGCAAACCCGGCGTCCCGCACGCGCCACGATGACTTCTCGCCCACCAGAACACCAGCCCTCGCGCCCGGATTCCGGCGATATCGGCTGGCCGGTGCTCGCCGAGCGCGTGATCGATGATCTGACGCGTGTGATCCGGGTCGAGATTCAACTCTTTCAAAACTCGCTCATCCCACTGTTCACCGACCTGACGGATCGAGTCGTCGCGAGTCTGATCGCGGGTTTCGCGATGCTGGCGGGCGGAGTGGCGATGCTGGCGGCGGTGATCATGTTTCTGCGCCAATGGCTGCCGTGGTGGCAATCGCTGGCGATCGGCGGCGCCGCAGCGATCCTCGCGGGATTCGTCCTCAGCCGGTTCGCCGCGCGGCCCACGGACCATCGCGATCCGCCGGGCGGCGAGAATCAGAGCCGTTCCGGGTAAACGCCGGAGATCAATCGTCAATATCGGCGGGGAAAAACATAAGCCGGAGAGCGAAATACCGCGCTCAACCGGTCCAGATGGCACAAGTAGTGCTCTCAAGTCTGGTATGCCTGTGTGGAGCGGCTTCAGAGTGCGAGATTTTGGCGTCATCACGGGAATCGTGAAGTTTTTCCATAGTGTAGTGGCAAATCGCGCGCCCGAATCGTCCGCGCCGCGTTTACGAGCTTCAACCATGCTTACCCGTCGATGCGGGGACCAGTCCCGCGCGGGTCACATCCGGTGAAATCGCGATGCGTCGGCAATCGATCTCGTTGCGTGCGAGGTTGCTGCAAGCCGCAAAAGCGGCACAGCGCGCGCGCAGAAATATCGCCGGTCTGATCGGGGGATGGTCGAACTCCGAGCTGTTCGAGAAATTTTCCCTATCGATAAAGGACTCCGCGATCCTGACCCTCGATCGATCCGGCATGATCACCGGCTGGAGCGCGGGCGCCGCGCGAATGACTGGATATGGCTCCGACGAAATGATCGGGTGTGCGTTCAGCCTGCTCTACCTCCCGCAGGAGTTGATCCGCGACCGTCCCGCCGAGGCCCTGCGCGTCGCTTCGGAACTGGGCCGTTTCGCCGAAGAAGGGATCCGTGTGCGCCGCGATGGAACCACTTTGTGGGTCGCGATGACGATCCTGAAGTCGCACTCGCGATGGCGCTCCGGCAACCGATTCACCTGCGTTCTGACCGACATCACCGAAACTGTGCGCATACGCAGCGAGCTGTTGCGCGTGCGCGAAGCCGCCTCGAGCGCCGGACTTGCGCGGCAGGGGCGCTTGCTTTCGTCGGCGCTCGCGCATGACCTGAGCAATATCCTGAACGAGATGTCGTTGCGCCTGGAACTGATGCGCGCCGCCGCGGGCGCGCCGGCGCAGACCGACAACCTCGACCGGGTGCGGCGCCTGGTGGGCGACGTGAGCAGTGTGATTATTGGCGTGCAGACCGGCTCTGGCGCGCTGGCGAGTATTCCTGTTCCGATCGATCCGGCAAATCTGATCCGCACCGCTGTCGATCGCGTGCGAGAGCAATTGCAGGTGCGCTATCCCGACAGCAATCGCGTGCTGCACGTCGATCTCGAAATCGGCGCACTGAAAACGGTGGTTTTAGTTCCCGAGGACCTCAGCGAGGTGCTCGAACGCCTGATTCTCAGCATCTGCGACGCGATGCCCGCGGGGGGAGCACTGATGATCAACGCCTCGACCGACCTCGAGCACCTGACCATAGCAATCGAACAACATCGCCTGGTCACGCCTGGCGCTCGCGATATGACTCGATCAATTGAGAGCTCGATCTCCGAGGCGGGCGGAATCTCGCGCTCGCTGGCGCAGTCGGGCCTGATCGCGCGGCTGGGCGCGAGCCTTCACGTCGAAGATCGGGAAGGCGCCAGCGCGGTAATCTCGCTGTCGCTGCCGACCGGCAACTTGGAGTACCCAGTGCCGTCGCGCCCTGCCGGCGGCGATCCCATCGAGCCCGCACGAGAAGACGGCATCGCGCCGTTGAAGGTCCTGATAATCGACGACAACGCCGACAACCTGGACGCGCTGCGAGAACTGCTCGAGCACAAGGGCTACGCGGTGGTCGCGACCGCTAACGGTTACGACGCGCTGCGCCATATGCGCAACGGCATGCGTTTCGACTTCGTGATCTGCGACATCGGGATGCCCGGCATGAACGGATGGGAGGTCGCCGAAGAGACTGCGGTGCTGGCGCCGGGCACGCGGGTAATGTTGGTGACAGGATGGGCCAGCGAGATTGGCCGCGACGACCCGCGCCGCAAACTGGTAGTGGATGTGCTCCCGAAACCAATCGACTTCGAGGTAATCAACGCGTACATCGCGCGCGCCGCGAGATGAAGCTTAGCGCGGTCACGTCCAGGCTCCCGGCGTCCGGCTCTGCGTTCAAGGGCCGGGCACTGTCTCCACCGACTTGTGCGCAAACTTGACGTCGCCGCCGGCCGCATCTTCGATCAACAGGCGCTCGAGCCGTTCGGAGCGCGGAATGCGCAGCGCAATCTCACGCGCGTCTTCATCCTCGGCCCGCGCGAGCTGCACGTCGCGCAATTGCAAGAGCCCCAGCGCCGAATTGATCGCTATATCGACCGGATCCCACGCCGGCTGCAGATAGACCTCGTAGCGGGTTCCGCGCGCCGCAAACAACTGCTCGCCATCGTGCGTCGAGACTATCCGCACATCGGCGCCAACCTGCCATCCCGCGATAAGAAATCCGTAGAAGGCTTCGTAGTGGGTAACGGCACCGTAAACCACGGCGTCAACGCCAAACCACTTTCCGAGCGTCGGCGGCGGCACCTGTTCGAGCTTTTGCTCGGTATCGATTCCGTGGAGTTTGAGAATCGCGTCAATCTGAATCAGGTTCGCCTCCAGAAATTCGCGCTCGGCGAGATAGCCGGCGACGCAGCGGCGCATTCGGTTGGCGTCGGTCCATGCCCAATCCTCGCGTTCCTGCTGATCGCGATGCGTCAGCGGAATCTTGTTGACGACATAATTGGCACTGCCGATATCGGTGAACGGAAGCACTGCGATCCGCTGCGGCGCGTCGCGGTCGTAGTTCGGGGCGATCTCGGTGGTAATGCCGCCCGGATCGACCTCGACCAGGTGATCGAACCAGGTCTTGCGCCCATGCGTTTCCAGCCCGTACTCGGGCCGATAGAAGCGGCGATCGCCGGGGTTGGTTTGCGCGCACGCGCTCAGGCATAGAGCTAACCCGGCCAGCGCCGCGGCGGCGGCCGGCGCGCGAATCGCTCCGCGTATCGTTGCGATTTCGCGGCGGATACGCGTGCGCAAGCGCCCGCGCCCAGGACTATCGCTCGCCCGCCCGCCCGCGGGCCTGAAGATCCAATGCATGAGCATATGGATACCCCGCTGCCTCATTATGGCTCCTGTCGTCGTCGTGACGCCACGATAGAATTTTCACCGCGTCCGGTCCGAGGCATTCCTTCCCATATCGGTGTAACATCACGACGGGAATAAACTTATGGGCTCCAGAATCGAAGACTACGCACTCATCGGAAATACTCATACCGCCGCCCTGGTCGCGCGCGACGGCTCGATCGACTGGCTATGCATGCCGCGTTTCGATTCCGGCGCGTGCTTCGCCGCGCTGCTGGGCGGACCCGAGCACGGACGATGGCTGATCGCGCCCGAAGGCGAAACCATCGCCGTACGCCGCCGTTACCTCGACTCGACGCTCATCCTCGAGACCGAGTTCGAGACCAAAGACGGAGTTGCGGCAGTCGTGGATTTCATGCCGATCGCGGAGCATCACGAGCGCGTCGATCTGATCAGGATCGTGCGCGGAGTGCGCGGAAATCCCCGCATGCGCACCGAGCTGGCACTCAGATTCGATTACGGCCGCACCATCCCATGGGTCACCAGCCACGATTTCGGATTACGCGCGGTCGCCGGACCCAACGCGGTGCGGGTCAGAACCTCGGCGCGCCTCCACGGCAAGGACTTCACCTCTATCGGGTCGTTCAGCGTCGCCGAAGGACAGACCGTTCCGTTCTCGTTCACATGGTATCCCTCGATTGATCCGGAACCGGGTACCCGGCATCCGATGCGGATGCTCGCGGAGACCGAAGCGTTCTGGCGCGATTGGTCGTCGCGCTGCACTGTCCAGGGACCGTGGCGCGACGCGGTGCTGCGCTCGCTCATCACGCTCAAGGCTCTAACATACCGGCGCACCGGTGGGATTGTGGCCGCGCCCACGACCTCGCTGCCCGAGAGTATCGGCGGCGGGCGCAATTGGGATTACCGGTACTGCTGGTTACGCGACGCGACCCTGACCCTGTACGCGCTGCTGATCTCCGGTTACACCGAAGAAGCCGTCGCGTGGCGCCAATGGCTGGTCCGCGCCGTCGCCGGGCATCCGCAGGATACCCGAATCATGTACGGACTCGCGGGCGAGCGGATGCTTCAGGAATTCGAGCTTGATTGGCTGCCCGGCTATGAGAACAGCCGCCCGGTGCGGGTCGGCAACGGCGCGCACGATCAGTTTCAACTCGACGTGTACGGCGAAGTGATGGATTCGATGCACGTCGCGATGAAATACGGAATCGCGCCGGAAGACGACGCGTGGCGGGTACAAACGGCGTTGATGGAGTTTCTTGAGACCGGATGGCGCCAGCCCGACAGCGGAATCTGGGAGGTCCGCGGACCGCGCCGCGATTTCACCCATTCCAAGGTGATGGCGTGGGTCGCGGCCGATCGCGCAGTCAAGGCGATCGAACGCTTCGGCGCCGCCGGGCCGGTCGAAAAGTGGCGCGCGATGCGCGACGAAATCCATCGCGACGTTTGCGCGCGCGGCTTCAACCCCAAGCGCAACGCCTTCGTCCAGTATTACGGCTCGAACGTTCTCGACGCGTCGCTGCTGATGATCCCGCTGGTTGGATTTCTCCCGCCCGGCGATCCGCGCGTGACCGCGACCGTCGCCGCCATCGAGCGCGAGCTGATGCACGACGGACTGGTCAGCCGCTATCAGACCGACAGCGGCGTGGACGGCCTTCCGCCCGGCGAGGGCGCGTTTCTGGCCTGCACCTTCTGGCTGGCCGATAACCTTGCCTTGACCGGGCGCCATCGCGAGGCGCGCGAGATCTTCGAGCGGCTGCTCGCGTTGCGCAACGACCTTGGCCTGCTGGCCGAGGAATACGACCCTGTGCTTGGACGCCAGGTCGGGAATTTTCCGCAGGCGTTCACGCACGTATGCCTGGTCAACACCGCTAACAATTTGACGCTTACCGAGCAGGCCCCCTGCGCGCATCGCGCGGCCTCCTGAGCGGGCGCTCGTCGCGCATGCGGCTCTTCGATCGGTAGCGCGGGCGTATGGTTTGGGACCGGTGCCAAACGTGAAATATGTTCCCATGCCGGGGAAGTCTTTCGCGCGAATTCGGCAGGATTCGTTGGGCCCGGCGATGGCCCCGCTATTGCTCTCTATTCTAACCGTCGGCCGCGCATCAAAGCCGGCTGCATTGGAGAATATTCGATATGAAACGGTCACTTGGATTTTTCGCAATTATTCCCGCCGTGGCGTTTGGGCTCTCGCTTTCGGCGCCAGCCTTCGCCCAGGACAGCACCAGTCATCCCAGCGCCAGCCAATCGATGGAGAAGGCCGGCGCTGACACCGAGAGCGCCGCAAAGAACGCCTACCAGGGCACCGCGACCGCGGTCACCGACACCGCCATTACCGCCAAGGTGAAGCTCGCGCTGCACAACAGTGGTGCGACTGAAAACGGCGATATCGACGTCACCACCGTAGCTGGCGCCGTCACGCTGACCGGACACGTTACCAGCGCCGCGTTGATGGCCAAGGCTGAGCAGGTCACAAAAGCCACCGAGGGTGTGACGGGAGTAACCAACCAATTGCACGTTGATGCTTCGGATTCTTCGTCCAACAACTAAACTCCTCGCGCAACCTGCGCTATCGCTGAGCCCGCCCCATGGGTTGACGCAGAACAAAAGTGGGGCGGGTTTCCCAGCCCGCAAGACAAACCAGAATCGCCAACCGCTACGCGGGCGGCCCGCTTGGCCGCCCGCGCGCTCGTATCCTGATGCCGTCATTGCGGCAACTCGGCGGATGTTAGATCGTAATTCGCAGCGAAGCCGACTCGACCACGACGAATCACTCCGGGAGGTAACTACTATGCCTGCTGCGCTGATCAGTGTGATGGATGCGAAGGAACGCGGCCGCTACGCCAAGCAGATGGATGAGCTCGTGAAGTTGGTGCGCAAGAGCAACGAGCAAATGACCAAGATGACCGCGCTAATTGAAAAATTGGTCAAAGCGATGGGCGCCGCCCAATAGAATCCTCTCGGCCAGCTTCGCGCACTTGACGGCGGACCGCCTCGGGCGGCGACGGTACTTTTGGCGCGGGCGCAACCGATGACCAACCAGGGCTCCAGGCTCATCGGGCGGATGCCCGAAATGCTCGAGCTGCGCGCCGCACTGGACGACGCCGTCGCCGGACGGGGTTGCCTGCTGATGGTGGGCGGCGAACCCGGTATCGGCAAGACCGCGCTGGCTGACGAGATCTCGACCGAGGCTGCGGCCCGTGGCGCGCAAGTCGCCTGGGGGCGATGCTGGGAAGACGGCGGAGCGCCCGCGTATTGGCCGTGGACGGAGATTCTGCGCGCGCTCTTGCGTGAGCGCGACCGCCAGGCGCTCGCCGCTCTGCTCGGCGATCGCGCGGCGCAGTTGTCGGCGCTGATGCCGGAATTTCGCGCCGCGGCGCAATCGCCAGCGGCTTCCGAGCCGCCCGCGCAAGCGACGGGCTTGGGGTCCAACGAGCCCGCCGATCAACGCTTTCGCCTGTTCGATTCGATCGCGACTCTGATCGCGGCGCTCGCGCGCGATCGCCCGCTTCTGATCGTGCTCGACGACGCGCACGCCGCCGATCCGGCCTCGCTTCTGCTGCTGCGCTTCATTGCGCGCGGCGTGCGCCGCTTGCCGCTATTGATAATCGTCACCTACCGCGAGAATGAACTCCGGCTCGATCCCAAACGGGCCCAGCTCTTTGCCGAACTGCGCCGCGAGGGCGTTGCGATGGTGCTTTGCGGGCTTGGCGCGGCCGAGGTTGCCGAGTTCGTGCGCTCGCGCCGGACCGACGGCTCCGATCCGGCGCTGGTCGAGGAGCTGCACAAGGTCACCGAAGGCAATCCCTTCTTTCTTAGCGAGATCGTGCGCCTGCTGGCCGCCGAGGGCAGCGTGCCGCGCAAGGGCGCTCGCGCGATCGCCCCTTTCCGCATCCCCGACGGAGTGCGCGCCGCGATCAAGCGCCGCGTCGAGCTGGTCTCCGCAGTTACGCGCGGAGCGCTCACCGTCGCTGCGGTTGCGGGCCGCGATTTCGATCTGGCAACAATTCGCGAGGCGTGCGCGCTGCCGGTCGAGTCTTTGCTCGGCGCTCTGGATGAAGCCGAGGCGGCCGGTCTGGTGACCACCCGGCACGATCATATCGGCGGCTACCGCTTCAGCCACGCGTTGATTCCCGAAACTCTTTACAGCGATCTGAGCAAACCCTCCGCGCGCGGGTTGCATCTGCAGATCGCGCAAACCCTCGAGTCGCTGCATCGCGCCAACCTCGAGCCGCAACTCGCCAAGCTTGCTCATCATTACGGCGCGGCCCTGCCGTCAGGCCCGCTGGATAAGGCGATCGCATACGCGCATCGCGGCGCCCAGCACGCGCAGGCGATGCTTGCGTACGAAGATGCGGCGCGGCTTTACGAGATGGCTCTGGCGGCGCTCGAACTCGGCCACGCCGAAGACGGACGGCTGCGGTGCGAGATGCTGCTGAGCCTCGGCGAAGTTTTGTACGGCGCGGGCCTGTTCGATCGCGCGCGGGCAGCCTTTGCGCGCGCTTCCGTGTGCGCGCGGCAAATCGGCAGCGCCGAAGACATCGCGCGCGCCGCGCTGGGATTCGGGATGCCGCCGTCAACGCCGGAGCGCGCCGATCATGATCTGATCGCGATGCTCGAACAGGCGCGCGACGCCCTGGGCGGCGCCGATAGCGCGCAGCTTGCGATGATTCTGGCGCGCATGTCCGCCGAATATTTCTGGGCGCACGACCCGCGACGCGCCGTCCTTTCGCGCCAGGCGGTCGAGATCGCGCGCCGGGTCGGCGATTCGGCCGCCCTGCTCTACGTTCTTTACACGCGCCACACGGCAGTCTGGGAACCCGGCAATCTCGAAGAGCGGCTCGAGATCGCAAGCGAGATAATCGCGCTTGCCGGAGAGAGCGGAAATCGGCGCTGGGCGCTTCGCGTGTGGGGCCTTGGTGCGCACTACATGCACTTTGCCGATCTGCTCGAAGTTGGAGATATTCCGGCCGTCGATCGCGAGATCGCCAACTACTCGCGGCTGGCCGGAGAGCTGCGCCAGGACCTCGGGTACGAGGAGTTGATCCGCGCAACACGAGCCCTGATGGACGGGCGCTTCGCCGAAGCCGAGCGGCTCGGAGTCAAGACGCTCGAAGTCGCGATGCGCCTGGAGCGGCGCATCGGTCCGTTTCGCGGCGCGGTCAATTCCCAGTTGCTGATCTTGCGCCGCGAGCAGGGACGGCTGGCGGAACTCGAGCCTGTCCTGCGGACCACCCTGGCGCGCACTCCGGGCTCGGCGCTCCGGCGCTGCGCGATGGCGTTCCTGCATTCGCAAACCGGCCGCCGCGCCGAAGCGCGCGCGCGGTTCGAGGAACTGGCAGCCGGAAACTTCGCCGCTCTGCCACGCGACATGAGCTGGTATGCAACGATGGTGATGCTGGCGGAAGTCTGCGCGTTTTTGGGCGACGCCGCGCGCGCGCGAACCTTGTACGACTTGCTCGAGCCGTTCGCCGCACGCAACGCCGTGCTCGATATCCATGTTTGCTACGGCGCCGTGGCGCATTACCTCGCGATGCTTGCCGCAACGACCGGCGATCTCGAGCGGGCCGAAGCCCATTTCGAGGCGGCGCTGCTCTTCAATCTGAAAATGGGCGCAAGCGCATGGGTCGCGCGCACGCGCTATGAATTCGCGGCGATGCTGCTGGGGCGCGGCAAGCCTGGCGACCGCGAACGCGCGCTCGAACTCGCCGAGTCCGCACTCGCCAGCGCCGAGGCGCTGGGGATGATCGTGCTGAAGGAAAATCTGCGCGAGTTGACTGGACCCGCTCCACGAGCCGACGCGGGACCCGACGGCACCGTTACGATCATGTTTACCGATATCGAAGACTCGACCGGAACCACCGAGCGGCTCGGCGACGTTCGCGCGCAAGTGTGGCTGCGCGAGCACAATGCGCTCGTTCGCGCCGAGATTTCGGCGCATCAGGGCTTCGAAGTAAAATCGATGGGCGACGGATTCATGATCGCGTTTCCCAGCGCTCGTCGCGCACTCAATTGTGCGATCGCGATTCAGCGCGCATGCGCCGCATACTCGGCGGCTCATCCGGACGCGCCAATCCGCGTGTCGATCGGCGCCCATACCGGCGAAGCGATCAAGGAGACCGGCGACTTTTACGGCAAGACGGTAATTGTCGCATCACGGATCGGCGCACGCGCGCGCGGCGGCGAAATTTTGGTCTCAGCAACGCTCAAAGATCTAACCGAAAGCGCCGGCGATCTAGCCTTCGGCGCGGGCCGCGACCTGGAATTAAAGGGACTCTCCGGCGCGCATCGAGTATATGCCCTCCAATGGACCGACCCCGCGCCGCGGAAATAGCGAAATCGGGCGGCCACGCAGGGCCGCCCCTGCATCTCCATTTCACGCATTCCATCGGGTAGGTTTTCGCTGCTAGGATTCGATCGTCATGAAGAAAGTCCTGATGATCTGCACCGGCAACAAGGACCGCAGCCCAACCGCCGCGATGCTGCTCGCCGAGATGTGCGCGCCGATGTGGGTAACGTCGGCCGGCACCGAGCCGTGGGCCAAAAATCCGGTCAATTCGGAACTGGTCGAAGAGGCCGACGTGATCTGCGTGATGGAGCACGCACATCGCCGCTTCATCCTCGAACGCTTTGGCGACGCGCACGCGGACAAGGTCGTCGTCCTCGACGTGCCCGACAACTATATCTGCTGGGAAGCCGAGCTGGTGCATCTGCTAAAGCCAAAGCTGCGCGCGGCGCTCGGCCTGGCAACCTCGCGCGGCTAGCTGGCGCGCAATTGCGGTCATCTGGTGTAAGTTGGTTTGAACGCCGACCTGACGGAGGCCGCTTACGATGGAAGACGCACGGCTCAAGCTACTCACTGATCGCGCCGAAATAAGCGACGTCCAGCTACGCTACGGAACCGGGCTTGATTTCCGCGATTGGACCGCGTTCCGCTCGTGCTTCGCCGATGAAATCGAAGTGGATTTCACGTCGCTATTCGGCGGAACTCCTCGCACCGTAAGTGCCGAAAGATGGACCGAGTCGGCGCGCAAAACGGTGAGCGGGCTTAAGGCTACCCAGCACATGATCACCAATCATGTAATCACGGTCGATGGCGACCGCGCGCTATGCGTCGCCTACGTGCAGGCGCAGCACTATCTTCCCAATGATCAGGGCGACAGCACGCAGACGATGGGCGGCTATTACACGAATCATTTCATCCGCACCCCAGCCGGATGGAAAATCCGCGCGTGCAAGCTGACTCTCACCTGGACCACGGGCAACTGGCACATCTTCTCGCTGGCGCAGAAGCGGCTCAAAGCCGCGGGCGGCTGAGCGGGCGCGCACAACCGCAATCACTGGGCAGGACAAGCGCGCAATCCCGTCGCGATTCCGGCGCGAGATTCGCTATGCTGTGTGCCAGGACCAGCACGCGGGAGAGCATCCATGGCAGAGCAGGTTATCGCTGAGACCAACACGGGAAAAATACGCGGGACGATCGATCAAGGCGTCAACGTCTTCAAGGGCGTCCCCTATGCCGCTCCACCCATTGGCGCGAATCGATTTAAGCCCCCTCTCGCAGTTTCGCCATGGACTGGAGTGCGCGACGCGCTGGAGTACGGCCCGCGCGCGATGCAGGACGACAACGCTTTTAACCTTCCGCCCGCCCTCATGAAGGTTTTCGTCGGTTTCGAGCCGCTGCCGATGAGCGAGGACTGCCTCGTCCTCAACGTATGGACTCCCGCGCTCGGCGATGGCCGCAAGCGCCCAGTTATGTTCTGGTGCCACGGCGGAGCGTTTATCGCGGGCTCCGGCTCGTCGCCTTGGTACGACGGCACTAACCTGGCGCGCAAGGGCGACACGGTTATCGTTACGATCAATCATCGGCTGGGCGCGTTCGGCTATCTGCATCTCGAAGATCTCGCCGGCAAAGAGTTCGCATCCGCAGGCAGTGCCGGGATGCTCGATATCGTGGCGGCGCTCGGATGGGTGCGCGACAATATCGCGAACTTCGGCGGCGACCCGGACAATGTGACCATCTTCGGCGAATCGGGCGGCGGCGCGAAAGTTTGCGTGCTGATGGCGATGCCGGCGGCGCACGGACTCTTCCACAAAGCGATCGTGCAGAGCGGTCCGGCGGTCGAAATGGCCAGCCGCGAAGACGCCTCCACGACTGCTCGCCAGCTTTTGGGCGAACTCGGACTCTCCGCCGCGCAGGCCGGCGAACTCCGCAAGCTGCCCGCCGAGCGAATCGCGAGCGCGCAGGCGGCGGTGCTCAAGAAGGTCAGCATGATGTCGTTCGCCAATCGGCGCCGGGTCGGATTCAATCCGGTCGTCGATGGAACCCATCTGCCCCGCGGACCGTTCGCACCCACCGCGCCGGAACTCTCCGCGCGCGTGCCTCTCATGATCGGAACCAACAAGGACGAGATGACGCTGTTCTTCGGATTGGCGCCGTGGCTCGACGGAATGGACGAGGCTGCGATGCGTTCGCGTGTCGCGATGTTCGTGGGCGACCGCGCCGACGCGATTGTCGCCTCTTACCGGAGCGCGCGGCCCGCCGCCGCGCCGCGCGATATTGTGCTCGCGATTGCGACCGACCAATCGATGCGCATCCCGTCGCTTGTCATCGCCGATCGCAAGGCAGCGCAACAGTCCGGGGCGGTATTTGTTTATATGTTCACGTGGGAAACCCCAGTCCTCGAGGGCCGGCTCAAGTCTCCGCACGCGCTCGAGATTCCATTCGTGTTCGATACGCTCCATACCTCGAAACTGGCCGGAGACTCGCCGACTCGTTTCGCGCTGGCCGACAAAATGAGTAAAGCGTGGCTCGCGTTCGCGCGCAGCGGGGCTCCGAATCATGCGGGTATTCCGGCTTGGCCGCATTACTCGCCTGAGCGCCGAGCAACGATGATCTTCGATGATCGGTGCAGAATCGAAGACGATCCCTTTCGGGCGGAGCGTCTCGCGTGGAGCGGCAAATAGTCATTTCGACAACGTTCGATCTGAATTATCAGTCGAGATCACCTAAGGCACGCCGACCGGCGCCAGGCGGCTTGCTTTACCGCGCGCCGCTGTACGTCCTGGCTATTGTTTCGCTTTCACTCGCGAGTTTCGCTGATGGATGCGCTACCCAACAGGCTACGGTCGCGCAAATACAACCGTCTCCGGCACAGGCCGCGCCTCTGCCCTTCAAGGGACGGCTGAGCGAAGGCGATGCGGAAGAGATCCCGCCCTCGGTGGCGATTTCGCTATCGAAGACCTCGCCGATTGCGTTCTCATATCGCGAGGAACTGACCCACGACGAGCGGCACACTCCGCTGCTGCTCTCGGCGCTCGATCCCGCCACCTATTTTGGCGCTACGCTGGGAGAGTATGGCGTCACCGCTTTCGCGACGCTGTCGATCTCCGACGGCGACAAGGTAATCGGATACTACACTGCCAAGGTCCGCGTTTTTCAAACCTACAATCTCGACTCGGAACCTACTCACGCGTCGCTCGAGAATCAGGCGCGCGCCGCCGTGCGCGAGAAGATCGATGCGCAACTCGCGAACGACTCGAACCGCCTCGCCAGCGCCGTCGCCGGTTCAAAACGCTCAGCAGGCGATACGGCGGGCAAGTGAAGCATCAAGGCGCCATTTCGTGGATTCTATGTTCGATGTTTTGCGCCGCGCCAGGATGCGCGGTGCAAGGGCGCCCTTTCGAGAAAGTTGCGTTTCCGTCAACCAGTGCCGTGATTTATGTGTACCGGCCCTATAGCTATGCGAGTTCGCTATTGCGGCCCGATGTTGTCTGCGGCGGCGAGAGCGCGCAAATCGGCCCCGGAGGATATCACGCCTTCGTAGTCCCGGCCGGCAAGGTCACGTGCAGCGTCCAAGGCGCCGAAAGCGCCGATAAAGTCGAGATTCTGGCCGAGCCGCGCAATTACTATATCAAAGAGGATTTCGGCTGGGGCGTTCTCCGCGGACATCCGCATTTGAACCCGATGGATGCCGATGCCGCGCACGATGAGATTCAGAGCTGCGTGCTCGAACCGTGATTCGGCGCCCCGCTATCCGTGCTTCGCGCGGTTGGCGCGATACATGGTAATCAGTGCATTAGTCGAGGCGTCATGCTTGAGTTGCGGCGCGGACTCGCTTTCGAGTTCGGGCACGATTCGCTGCGCAAGGACCTTGCCCAGCTCTACTCCCCACTGATCGAACGAGTCGATATTCCAGATCGTACCCTGCGTGAATACGCTATGCTCATACAGCGCGACGAGCTTGCCGAGCGTCTCGGGAGTGAGTTGATCTGCCAGAATCGTCGTCGAAGGGCGATTACCCTCGAACACTCGATGGGGCACCAGCCAGTCGGGGGTGCCTTCGGCTTTGACCTCTTCGGGCGTTTTACCGAACGCGAGCGCTTCGGCCTGCGCAAAGACATTGGCCATTAGCAAGTCGTGATGGCGCCCGAGCGGATTGAGCGTGCGATAAAATCCGATGAAGTCGCACGGGATCAGCTTGGTCCCCTGATGAATCAGTTGGTAGAACGAATGCTGTCCGTTGGTGCCGGGCTCGCCCCAAAAGATGGGACCGGTTTGATAATCTACGGCGGCGCCGTCGAGCGTTACGTGCTTGCCGTTTGATTCCATCGTGAGCTGCTGCAGATAAGCGGGAAAGCGCTTCAGGTATTGCTCGTACGGAAACACGCCGACCGTCTGCGCGCCAAAGAAATCGTTGTACCAGACCGCAAGCAAGCCCATCAGGATCGGCAGATTCTTTGCAAACGGCGCAGTGCGGAAATGCTCGTCGATCGCGCGGAACCCCGACAACATCGCGGTGAAGTTCTCTGGTCCAACCGCGATCATCGTCGAGAGCCCGATCGCCGAGTCCATCGAATAGCGTCCGCCCACCCAATCCCAGAAGCCGAACATGTTGGCGGTGTCGATTCCGAACTTGGCGACCCCTTCAGTATTGGTCGAGACCGCGACGAAGTGTTTTGCGATCGCCTTCTCGTCGCCGAGTGCGGAGAGACTCCAATCGCGCGCCGTGTGCGCGTTGGTCATCGTCTCGAGCGTGGTAAACGTCTTCGAAGATATGATGAACAGCGTCTCGGAGGGATCGAGGTCGCGCGTCGCCTCGGCGAAGTCGGTGCCATCGACGTTCGAAACGAAACGCATCGTCAGGTTGCGATCGCTGTAATGACGCAGCGCCTCATAAGCCATCACGGGGCCAAGGTCCGAGCCGCCGATTCCAATATTGATTACATTGCGGATGCGCTTGCCGGTATGCCCCGTCCACGCGCCGCTGCGGACCCGATTCGCGAACGCAGCCATCCGGTCGAGCACTTCGTGGACGGCCGGCACCACATTCTCGCCATCGACGACGATCGACGCTCCGCGCGGCGCGCGCAGCGCGACGTGCAGCACCGCGCGTTTTTCGGTGACGTTGATCTTCTCGCCCGAGAACATCGCCTCGATTCGCGCGCGCAGCCCCGACTGCTCGGCGAGCGCCACGAGCAGACGGATTGTCTCGTCGGTAATGCGATGCTTCGAGTAATCAGCGTGAAGTCCGGCGGCGTCGAGCGTGAAGCGCTCGGCGCGGCGCGGGTCGTCTTTGAACATCGCGCGCAGATGGGCGCCGCGAATCTTCTGGAAGTGCTCGCCCAGCGCTATCCACGCGGGACGCTGCGTCAGTGGCGCAATTTTTGCGGACGCGGCCAGCGGCGGCTGTTCCATTGTTCAGTTCCGCTCAGCTTGCCTTTTTTATCGAGGCGCTTTTGTCCACGATGCAGGCGAGCAGGTCGTCCCATGACTTTACGAACGACTCGGCGCCCTCTTTCTGAAGCTGCTCGGCCAAAGCGTCGATGTCGATCCCCGCCTTCGTGAACTCGGCCAGCTCGCGCTCGGCGTCGCCGCCGTCGGCCGATAGCATCGCGCCGATTTCGCCGTGATCGTGCATCGCGAGAAGCGTATTTTCCGGCATCGTATCGACGGTGTGGGGAGAAGCGAGAGCCTTGACGTACAGGATATCGGACGATTTCGGATCCTTGGTGCCGGTGCTCGCCCAGAGCAGGCGCTGCGCGCGCGCGCCCGAATTCGCGAGCCGCAGCCAGCGCTCGGTCGCGAGCAAGTCGCGATAAGCCTTGTAGATGCGTTTGCCGATCGCGATACCGAGCCGATCGTGCATCGCGGGCGGCAGCTTTTTCGCAACCGCCACGTCCCATCGGCTGACGAACACCGAGGCGACCGATCCTACGAACGGATTGAGCCCGGCGGCTACGCGCCGCTCGATCCCGCGCAGATAGGCGTCCGCGGCGGCGAGATATTGCTCGCGCGAGAACAGCAGCGTGACATTGATCGAAACTCCGGAAAAGATTGCTTCCTCGATCGCGGGCAGTCCCTCGCGCGTGCCGGGAATCTTGATGAACAGGTTGGGACGCGCGGCGCGCGCGAAAAGCTCCTTGGCGGCCTTCACCGTGCTCGCCGTGTCATACGCGAGTTTCGGCGAGACCTCGAGCGAGACCCATCCGTCCACGCGATTGGTCTGTTCGTGTACCGGGCGAAACAGATCCGCGGCGCGGGTCAGATCCTCGAGCGCAAGGTCGAAGAACAACTCCTCGCCCTGGCGGCCGGCGCCGTTTTTCTGCGCAATTGCGGCGTCGTAATCAGGGCTGCTTTTTATCGCGTGATCGAAGATTGTCGGGTTCGAGGTAAGGCCCGTTATCGAAAGCTCGTCGATGTAGCGCTTTAGGCCGCCACTGTTCAGCAGCGCGCGTGTGATGTTGTCGAGCCACAGGCTCTGGCCAGCATCGTGAAGCTGTTTGGTCGCTTTCATATGGTCTCCCGATCGATCGCGCTCTTCGAGCATCTTGTTCGATCATTTGCGCCGCGCGGGGCGTCGGTCAATCGACGATCGCGGAATATATTATATTGCGCAACTGACCCCGAAAGTTGAAGGTTCCCGACGGCATGAGCTGCGTCATAAAGATCACGGCCATGTCTTCCTTGGGATCGATCCAGAAGATGGTCGAGGCGGCGCCGCCCCAGTAGTAATCGCCGTCACCGAGCGCGCCAATCGCGACCGGCCCGAGCGTCATCGCGAAGCCGAGTCCGAAGCCGACGCCTTCATTCGCGGTCTCGGAGAAATTTCCGATCGCCATCTGGGTCAGGTCCTTTCCGCCGGCCAGATGATTCATGTGCATCAGCTCGATCGTGCGCGGACCAAGAATCCGCGCACCGTCAAGTTCGCCGCCGCGCCGGAGCATCTCGCAGAAGCGGAAATAGTCGGCGGTCGTGCCGGTGAGTCCCCCGCCGCCTGAAAAAAACGACGGCTGCTTGAGATATGGACTGCGCTCGGGATCGTCGATCAATTTGAGCGTCTTGTCGGGTTCGCGTTGGTAATTCGCGGCGAAGCGGCCGGCGTTCTTCGGCGCGACGGAGAAGGCAGTGTCGCCCATGCCGAGCGGTTCGAAGATCGTTTCCTGCAAAAATTTATCGAAACGCTTCCCGGAAATCGCCTCGACCAGGTAGCCGCATACGTCGGTCGAAAACGAGTACATCCAGTGCTCGCCTGGCGCGTAGCGCAGCGGAACCTTGGCGAGCTTGCGCACGAAATCGGCAAGCGTCTCGCCGTCGCCGCGGCGCACCCCGGCCTCGCGATAGGCGCGATCGACAGGATGGTTCGTCGCTCCGTAGGTGAGGCCGCCCGAATGGCTGAGCACGTGACGCATCGTCATCGGGCGCTCGGGCGCCGCGGTTTGCATCGCGACGCCCTCTCCGGAAATCCAGACCTTGTGATCGCGCCACTGCGGGATAAATCGCGACACCGGATCATTGAGCTGGAAATGGCCCTGCTCGTAAAGACTCATCAGTGCGACCGAGGTGATCGGTTTCGACATCGAGTAGAGGCGAAAGATCGCGTCGTCAGCCATCGGCTTTTGGCGCTCGCGATCCATCATGCCCATCGACTTGAAGTACGCGAGGTGGCCGTGGCGCGCGACCAGCGTTTGGCATCCGGCGATTTTGCCGGATTCGATATAGTTGCGATTCAGATGATCGGTTATCCGGCCAAGCCGATCTGGCGCGAAGCCTGCGCGTTTCGGTGACAGTTCCATCGCGTCTCCTTCTTTGCTCTATCCAATACGTTCGAGAACGAAGACCGGAATCTCGCGCTTGGTCTTCTGCCGATACTCGTTGAATACCGGCATCTGCGCCGCCTGCGCGTTGTAAAGACGCTCGCGCTCGGCGCCAGCGGTCACGCGCGCGCGGGCCTGAAACTTTTCGGTCCCGACTTCCACCGTGATGACTGGATTGGCGATCAGGTTGTGATACCAGTCGGGATGCTTCGGCGCTCCGGCCTTGGATGCGATTATGACGATACGCTCGCCGTCGCGGGTATAGACCAGCGGAGTCGTGTAGGTCTGTCCGCTTTTGGCGCCCTTGGTCGTAAGCAGGATCATCGAGGCGGCTGCGAACGGACCGCCAACCTTGCCGCCGTTGGTGCGGAATTCCTCGATCACCTTGCGATTGAATTCATTCATGTCCGCCATGATTCCTCCGGGCGCGCGGGTAAACCGCGCGAGACCATCCACGAGAGTAGCAGACCGCGCGAAATCCCGCCTAGCGCGCGGGATTGGAAGCCCTCAGACCGCGGGTAGAGCAATCCGGTAGGTCTCGGCGGCCGTGCGATGGAATAGCGAGGCTTTCTCGTCCGCGCTGAACCCGGCCGCGATCTTCTTGAATGTGTTCCACAGCACACGGTACGAGCACGAAACGCGATCGACCGGAAAATTGCTTTCGAACATGCATCGCGCCGGGCCGAAGCGATCGATCGTGTGAAGATAGTATTCGCGTGTCGCCGCCGCGAGTTCATCCGAAGTTGGCGGCGCCGGCCGCTTGTGCCAGCCGAATCCGTTGACCGGCATGTTGATTCCGCCAAGCTTCGCGACAACATTCGGGCAGCGAGCGAGTTCCGCGAGATCCCTTTTCCATTCCTCGAACACCGCGGCGCGGCGGCCTTCGTACGGCCCGATTCCAAGCGGACCGCCAAAGTGATCGAGGACAATCTTTGTTCCCGGAAACGCCCGCGCCAGCTCGGTCAGCGCTGGCAACTGCGGATGATACTGCCATGCATCGAAGACGAGCCCGAGCTTGGAGAGGCGGCCGAAGCCCTCGCGAAAACGCGGCGATTGATAAAGATCGGCGGGCGGATTGGTGTGGGAATTGCGAATCTCCGGCGACGCGTCGAATCCTCCAGCGTGGCGGATCCCGCGAAACCGCGCGGGCGCGGCCGCAAGATGCGCGTGCAACACCGGTTCGACCGCGGCGCCGAGACTCAGATCGGCAAAGCCGACGATCCCCGCCGCCACCCGCGTCTCGCCGTATCCTCCGCTCGCGCTCTGCGCGGCGATACCGCCCACGAATTCCGTCTCGCCGACCGGTCTCATCGCCGGGTCGCCGTCGGCGCGATACATCGACATGCATTCGACGAACACGGTCGCGATCACGCGATGACCGGAGCCCGTATCGTGCAGGATTTCCTCGAGCAAGTAGCGGCTGCCCGGATGGTCCCACAGATGATGATGCGGATCGATTATCGGCAGTGCAGGCTCGAGCGTGGGTTCGCGAACCAGAGCGAGCCAGCCGTCCTTTTCAGTCACAGAATTTGTTGCCATCAGGATTATCTCATCGCGCGATTACGAGTTCTCAATGCGTCCGATTGCGATGGCGGAGGGGGTGGCTATCACACAGAGTAAAAAAGCCTTGAGTCCATGCGATTGTTTTCGTCCAATTTGGTGCCTACCCCCAAAGTTACCCCAGCGGGATCTTTCCGCGCCAGCGTCTGCGCCCCCTCAGTGCCGGCCGACTTCCGCCATTGAGCGCGGGAAACTAGGCCATTTCAAGACCCTTGTTCGTTCCACTGCGAACGCGTGATAACCTCCGGCCATCTCGAAAGCCTAGACGCTTGGATGACCCTACAACGAAAAGCCATCTTGGTCGGCGCATTTCTTGGGGTTCTTGTTTGGCCGGTCGAGTATTTGGGCCTTGTCTTGTTCGACGGGTGCGGACCGGAAAAATGTTATTGGCTGATTTGGCTTTGTCCTAGCAGCATTTTGTTGATGGCTCTCGATCTCGTTCATACCACAGGTGCCGCAGCGTTCGTCTTCTTCGCAGTCATTGCGCTCAACGGCCTTCTCTACGCTGCCATCGGATGGAGCGTGATCTTTATCTACCAACATGTCCGCGCTGTCTGTTGACCGAAGCGCTGCGCGTGCGGGAGGAAACCGAGGATTTCGAGGTCTTGGTTATTCGCGGTCAACGCCCCCGTCATGCGGCAGTGAATCGATGAGGGCCAGCACATCGCTCGCACGCCATGCGGTGGTTTTTTGTCCGAGTTTGACGGGCTTTGGAAAACGACCGCGTCTAACTCCTTCCCACCACGTGCTTGCTCCTATCGGACAGAGGCGAAGGACTTGCTTCAGGCGCAGGAGCGCGCGCGGATCGACCGGCTCAAAGGTTATCGTTTCAGGGTTTGGACTTGTCGTCTTCATTTTTTGGTTCTCCGTCTATGAGCCGTCCCGCCGGTTCAATCAGGATGGTTCGCGCGTTCGGTGAGAAAGCGTTCAACTTCTTCAAGCCGGAATCGCATGTAATGCCCGAGTTTCAGGCACGGCAGATTGCCCTGGCGCGCCTGCTCTCTGACCCATGATTCGGGCACTCCGAAACGCTTCGCGAGCTCAGGCGCATCGAGGAGACCATCGGCGAGCGCGCCGTCTCGATTGCCGTCGCGCCTGCCGATCATGAGCGAGAGCAGCGTCCCCTGAAGCGTCGTCAGTGCGGCGCCGCGCGACGAGATCTCCGCGACCAATATGGCGAGGGCATCGAGGGTCAGGCCGTCGGCGCGACTCGGATCGGCGATCAACTCACCAAGGGTGACGGATAGCGGCGGACGCCGCGAGATGTGATCTGACATGGCGTGATCTCCTGGTTTCCAGCACCACGCCACCTCCACTCATCCGAGGTCTTACGGAGCAACGTCAGTGCCGGTTGGGGAACGTGTCCCGTGCGTCGCCGCCCGCGCGGTTTCGCCGGAGCCGATCGCGCCGGCCTTGCAAGATTTGGGATGAAAAATAGTGTTCATGTTCGGATTCCGAACACTTTTTCGAAATGCCTTTAGATTCGGGCTCTTAGGGATGATTTTCGCAGCCACTGTTCGGATTCCGAACAGTCGAGGCAGATTGCGAATGGACGGCGTGGCCGCTGGCGCGAGGCACGCGTGCCTTGCGCCTGTCGCGTCGGGGGTATATCGCCCCTGCGGAAAGTTGATGCTGAAGAAAATCGACTGCATCATGGTGAAAGTCGACGATCCGAAAAAAGCGCGCGAATTTTACGTTCCGTGCTTGGAATGCCGCAGGCGTGGTCGGATAAGGCCGAAGGATCAATTGGCCTTCGGTTTCCGAATGGCGATGCCGAAATCGTGCTGCACCGCATCACGTCGATTCCTGCAGAGGTCGATGTAACTTACCTAATGGACTACCTGCCGCGCGCGGTGCAGACGCTGGTGCGCGAGGGCTGTACTGTGGTTGCCGCTCCGTTTGATGTGGTGGTGGGAAAGTGCGCTGTAGTCGTCGATCCCTTCGGCACACCTTTGAGTCTGATTGACCTGACCAAACCCGAAGGAATCCGGGCCAGAAGCGGCGCGGCGCAACCTGTCCATCAGAGGAAGACGGGCTGTGGTCTGGACCGTGTCGCCGGGATACGTTCTCGGGGGCTTGGAGCTTGGCCATGAGCGCTAAGGTTTGGACAATTTTCTTGCTGATGGAGACCGTGTCGTGTTTTTCTCCGGGTCCAGCGGTTCTCTTCGTTATATCCCAGGGTTTGGCGAGAGGCAGGTTAGCATCGACATGGGCTAGCTGCGGGATATTAGCGGCAAATGCAGTCTACTTTCTTCTGTCGGCTACAAGCATCGCCGCCGTACTCATCGGGTCGCGCAACGCTTTCAGTCTGATCGTCTGGGTCGGCGCCGCCTACACCGTTTGGCTCGGAATTCGTACATTCGTGGGCGCCGGCGCGGGACTGTCTCTGGCGACTTCCGCCGAGTCGCCTGTTTCATCTGCAAGGGTCTTTGGTGGGGGTTTTCTGCTTCAAATCTCAAAGCCAGGGCTTCTTGTCTTTTTCGTTGCGGTACTCCCGCAGTTCATCACCCCAGGTCATAGCGTCACGCGGCAGGTTTTGATCCTTGCCGTCACCAGCATAGCGGTTGAGTTCATGGTGCTCAGCTTGTACGGCACGTTGGCTGCACAGCTCGGTAAGCTTGCTGTTCAACCGCGGTTTGTGAAGCTTGTGAATCGCCTTGCGGGTATGATGTTCCTAGTCGCTGCGGTCGCATTGGCCAAATCTCGCTTGTGAGGGACAGTTAAAACAGAGGCGGCACGCTTGGCGCACGCCGGGGCGAGCGGCGGGCGTCCGGATCCTGTGGTAGATTAAGATAATCATGTCTGAGTTACATACCAATCGCCTGATTCTTAGGGAGTTCAGAGATTCGGACGTAGATGCTCTATACGAGATTCAAGGTAACCGGGATCACATGAGGTTCACGTTCTGCGCCGAATCTCGGGCCGCGTGTGAGAGTTGGCTTCGTCGATATGCGGACGCTCGGCGAGCAAATGGCTTCGCTCCTTGGACGATCGTCCATAGGCTGGAGGAGCGTGTGATTGGCTGGGGAGGCCTGAACATCGACCCCAATGCTCCGGGATGGGGAACTGAGGTGAGCTACTTCATCCACCCAGCCTACCAGGGTCGAGGATTCGCTACCGACGTTGTGCAGTGTTCTCTGCGACACGGCTTTAAGGATATTGGTCTTCGGGAAATCGGCGCATTTACGATGCGCGAAAACCAGGCCTCGGCTCGCGTCCTCGAGAAGTGCGATTTCAAATTTCTTCAATACGAACCGGCTCTTGACCGCAACCACTACCAGTTGCGTATGGAGGATTGGACGGGACTCTGCTGAGCGTGCACGGTTTGTGCGGTTGGCGAAGCTAACGATCTGTACTTTGCCCGAGTTGATGGCGGTGGCGGAAGGCAGCGAACTTCGCTCGGTTGCCGCAGGTCTTCATGCTGCACCAGCGCCGCTGTCGATTCCTTGCGATCTCATAGAAGAACAGGCCGCAAGTCGGATTCGCGCAGCGCTTGATTCGGTTCAACTCGTGATTGCACAGTAGATCGCTCGCCGACTCGGCGATTGGCGCCAGCAGTTGGCTAGGTCGTTCAACTCGCCAACGAAATTCCTGCGCGAAACCGCTCTTGGTACGGATCAGCTCAGCGCGGCCACGAAATCCTGATCGGTCGACGCATTGCTCGGATTGCCGAACTTTAGGCTGGCCTTGATCAGCCAGTGGCGGATGGCCTGCAGAACGCGGTCGTGCTTGGCCTGGATTGCATCAATCTCGGTCGCAAGGCCTTTGAGCGGCTCCCAGCTCCAAGGGTACACAGGCGGTTCAGACTCGGCCAGCGGAAGCCTCGCTATCGCAGTACCGAGCTTGACGAACGCTTCGTAGATGGGCGTTGAATTGGCCATTTCCACGCACTCCCCCAGTGATATTCTCAAAACGGTCTGCGAAAACGCGAGCGATCGCGTCATCCCCTGCTCGTGCAGTCAGCGGGTTTCCAATACTGGTCGCGCGTGACGTGGCCGCTAAATTGCGCGAATCCATGCAATCTGGCGTCACGGAGATTATCCGGCCTATCCGCGCCAACTAAGTTCTCGACCTCGTCAACGCAATGTGCTCCCGAGAACTTCACAATCCATCCCTGCGGCTCAGCGGACCAAATCTGGTTGCGGTCCGGTTTAAACGACACCTCGTACCAATCGCCATCCTCGTTGCTCCTGACGGTGAACGTGCCGAATATCGGAGCGGTGTTCATATCGAGCTTGACCTCGTCGCTGCGTCATCGAATCTCTGGCTTCCAAGTTTAGCTTCGCAAAAGAAGGAAGGCCTAACGCTTCTCTCGACGAGAACGACTCAAGAAAATCAGAGATGCGACGGCGGAGGGGGTGGGATTCGAACCCACGAGCGACTTTCATCGCTGCCGGTTTTCAAGACCGGTGCCTTCAACCACTCGGCCACCCCTCCACGCCTCATTTATCAAGCAATTATACGAATTAGAGCCTTGGCGCGACCGGTCAAGCGCCCACTTTTTTCCAGTTTCCCCCGGAGTGCCCACATCGCGCGCGTATTGATTCGGCTGGCGTCGGTTGCCGCAGGCTGAGTAACTCGGGAATTTGCGGAGGTCAGGTCTTTCAGGCGGCCGGTGATCCGGAAGATGCGGCGCCTAATTAGTGCAGGTGCGTCTGAGAATGATATCGACCGCATGCTGTGCCTGGGCTACGGCGTGGATCGGGAGCTTGCGATCATCGCGGAGCTTCTTCAGCCATCCAGCGACATACGCGGCCTGGTTGTCGATGACCGCGTTAGAGATTTCGGCTTCAGCGCAAAGGTAAGCTGCTCCGAGTTTCGCGCATAATCCATCTTTGGAATAGATGGGCTAACCGAATGCCGCCCACACGCGAATCCTCCTCGCAGAGAGCCATCGACCAGGCAGGCGGTCCGAGTAACCAGCGCTTGATCAGGTCGGGCTGGGAAATGGCTTCCCAGACTAGGGCGCGCGGCGCGTTGAAGTCGCGCGTGATTACGATCTCGCGGTCGGTGGGCGTCGTTATCTTCGTGGTTCCGTTGCTCTTCATCGGTGACCTCCTTTATCGTCTCGGGCGTCCACGTTTCGCCTCTTTGGTTTTTAGCTCATGCAGCACCGCGTCGAGCCGCCGGAAGCTTGCCTCCGAAAAGCGCCGGTACCGGGCCAGCCATTGCCTCGCTTCGGCGAACGGCTCGGCCTTGAGACGGCACGGTCGTCGCTGGGCGTCACGCCCGCGCGAGACAAGACCGGCGCGCTCCAGCATTTTGATTTGCTTGGAGATCGCGGGTTGGTTCATCGCGAACGGCTCGGCGAGGTCCATCACCGACGCCTCGCCATCGGCGAGCCTCGCAAGCGGCGAATTGCGTATCCGCGCGCCGCGAGCTACTGTGCGGCCGCATTCGCGGGCAGTATCAGCAGGCCCAGCCAGAGCGGGAGCCGCGCCAGCTCGTTCGATTCACGCGCATCGCGTCAGGCGGCGACGAGACCGAAACGGACGCCGCCGATCGTTACGATGTCGTTGGCGACGCGATGGCCGCGCTTGTCGGCTGCCGCGAGCAAACGGGCGCGATCGACGACGACGAGATCTATACCGCCAAGGCCCTCGCCGCGGGCGTCGGTTTCATTGACGAAGCGGATCGTGCCGATGTCGAGTTTGATCGCCGCGTTGCCGCGCGCGTCGTGAGTTAGCGGCAGCTCGAGGATCTGCGCCCATCGCTGGGCCAGAGCGGCCGGGTCGGGCGACTGAATCTCCGCGGCAGCGATCGCGCGGACTACGTCGGTGCGCACCGCCGGTTTCCAGTTGCGGCCGGCCGGCATCCACGGTCCGTCGGGAGATTCGCCGCCCTTCTGATAATCGATCTCCAGAAACGTGCCGCCGGTGTCGCGCGGATGAAGCTGCATGATCGAATATTCCGCGGAGTCGTTTTCGAGCGCCTTGCGGATGCCGAGTTCGGCAGCGCGCCGCTTGCGCGCCGCGTGGTCATCGCATTGCAGGATACACATGTAGCCGCCGTCGCCGCGGCGCCGTTCGAGATAGCGCCCGCCGGCGGTTCCTTCCTTTATCGGCGCGACCACTTCGATAAACTGGCTGCCCACCGGCAACAGCGCGTTCTCGAGCCCGAAGACCTCGACGCCGGGATCGCGATGGCCAACTTCGAGGCCGAACACGGCGCGCAGATCATCAACGACCGGCGACAATTTGTTTGCGACCAAAGCCAACTGGCGCATGCGCAGCCACATAAGAATTCCTCCCCGGCTAACGGCCCTCGAAGCGTGGTTTGCGCTTCGCGACTTTCGCCGCGAACGCCTCGCGCGTGTCGTGCGTGCTGAACATCGGGATATGCCGCTCGGTTTCGAGGTCGATGTAGCTGCTGAGATCCAGCCGTTCGGCCTCGACGAAATTCGCCTTCATGGTGCGCAACGCGATCGGCGCCGCAGCCGAAAGCCGAGCGACTATCGCGACAACTTCCGCGCGAAAGGTTTCGTCGGAGAACACGCGGGTAACGAGTCCAATCCGGAGCGCTTCGGCGGCGTCGAATTTTCCAGGCATAAAATACAGCTCGCGGGCGCGCGCCGCGCCTACGATCCGCGGCAACGTCCACGGACCGCCCATGTCGCCTGCCACGCCCACGTCAAGGAACGCCGTGTTGAAACGCGCCGATTGCGCCGCGAAACGGAAATCGCACGCGCACGCCCAGCCCAGCGCCGCGCCCGCGCACGCACCGTTGATCGCCGCGATCGTGACCGCGTGCATCTCATGCAGCAGCGTCGAAACATGATAATCGCGCGGTTCGGAGCCGTTATCGCCTGATTCCTGCGCACCCTGCTCTCCCGACTCGACGATCACGTTCAGATCGGCGCCGGGACAAAACGCTTTGCCTGCGCCCGTCAACACGAGCACGCGGATCCCTGGGTCGTCGGCTGCGCGCGAAAGCGCCTCGCGCGCTTCATGCACCATCAGGCCGGTCATGCCGTTCATGCGCTCGGGACGGTTCATCGTAAGCGTAGCGACCGGTCCGGTCTTTGCGAACAGGATTGTCTCGAAGCGCGCTTCGCTCATATTTTTCCTCCTTTGAATCGCTCGAAGCGCGGCGCGCGCCGTTCGACGAAACTATTGACACCTTCCGTCGCGTCCGGATGTACCAGCGCGGCGCGCATCAAACGGTCCGCGTCGCGCAGCGCCGGCTCGAGTCCAAGCCCGGAATGAGAATAAATCTGCGCCTTGATGACGGCCAGCGAACGAGGCGAAACATTTGCCGCAAGATCGTCGATGTAGGCTTTCGCTTCGCGGATAAGACTATCGGCAGGCACGACGCGATCGACAAACCCGATTCGAAACGCTTCGGCAGCGTCGATCCGCCGCGCGCTCCACAACAGGTCTAGCGCGCGGTTGAGCCCGACCAGCCGCGGCAGAATCCAGCTCGTGCCATGCTCGGCGATCAGCCCGCGCTTCGAGAACGCCGTCGTAAAGCTCGCGTCGGCGGCGGCGAAGCGCAAGTCGCACATCATCGCGAGCACGAACCCACCGCCGGCGGCGACTCCATTGACCGCGGCGATGACGGGTTTTGGAATTCGCAGCAGATAGCCGAACAGCGCGGGCAATTCGCTGTCGTCGGAAGCGCTCGCGCCGGACTGGACTTCCTCTGCCGTGCCGGCCGCCGAGCGCGCGAGATCACCCGTGTCGAGGCCCGCGCTGAACGCGCGGCCCGTGCCCGTGACAATGATCCCAACGACGCGCTCGTCGCCCGCCGCGAGATCCGCCGCTGCCCGGATTTCCGCGATCATACCAAAGGTGAAGGCGTTAAGCTTTTCGGGTCGCTCCAAACGGATTACGGCAACCGAATTTTCGACCGTGTAAATGACGTTGGCCACTTCGTTAGCATACATCGCCAACCGGAGAGATCGTCAACTCGAAAGTTCGGGACATGCCTGGCTGGCGAAACGCTCGAGCGAGTGGACCCGGTGACCCGGACTCGCCGGTTTCTTATGGTCAAGCAATCGCGCCGACGTCCGTTGCGCAGGACTAACGGACGTGCGATGAGATCGTGAGGACGATTCAAATGAAGCTCGTTACATACTCAGATGGAAGCCATACGAAACTCGGCCTCGTCAAGAACGATGGAGTAATCGATCTGGGAAGACATATCGCCGGCCTGCCGAGCGGAATGATCGGCCTCATCACCGAATGGGATCGCGTTCGTCCTCGCGCCTTGGAGCTCGCGGAAAAATTGCCCGCCGATGCGCCGCTCGCATCGGTTCATCTGCTCGCGCCGGTTCCGCGGCCCGGCAAGATTTTCGCGATCGGGCTGAACTACGCCGATCATATCAAGGAGAGCGGACTGCCGACGCCGCAGCATCAGACCTGGTTCACCAAGGCGGTGACCTCGGTCAATGGACCGTTCGATCCGATTCAAGTCCCGCTGGCGTCAAAAACGATCGACTACGAAGCGGAACTGGTTGTGATTATCGGCAGGCGTTGCAAACACGTGCCCAAGGAGCGCGCCGCCGAGGTCGTGTTCGGTTACACGGCCGGCAACGACGTGTCGGTGCGCGATTGGCAGATGCAGAGCGGGCAGTGGGTGCTCGGAAAATCATTCGACTCGCACGCTCCGATAGGACCGTGGATCGTCACCGCCGAGGAACTGGGCGATCCGCATACGCTCGGCATCCGATGCCTGGTCAATGGCGAACTGCGGCAGAACTCGAACACCGCGAATCTGGTCTTTGGCGTATTCGATCAAATTGCGCACGTGAGCCAGGCGATGACGCTGGAACCGGGCGACGTGATTTTTACTGGAACACCCGGCGGCGTCGGCGCCGCTTTCAAACCCCCGCGCTGGCTCAAGGATGGCGACAAGGTGCGCGTCGAGATCGATCGGATCGGCGCAATCGAAGCGACCATGAAATCGGAAGGCGCCGACTGAGGGCATTCGGCTTCTCCCGGGCCGCGCCGCCGCGCCAAAGCCGGATTATCGCGGGAGCTCGACCGGATCGTTGGCGGCCTTCCAGTCGGAGTAGCCTCCGGTCATCGCCGTGACATCGTGGTAGCCGAGCTTGCGCAAGATCGCGGCGCCCTTGGCAGCGCGCGGACCGGCCGCGCAGTAGGTTACGATCGGCTGAGACTTGTCGGGAAGTTTTGCGGCGGCCTCTGCTTCGACCTCGCTGACGGGAATATGCTTCGCGCCTTTGACATAGCCGCCCGCCCATTCGCGGTCCGTGCGCACATCGACGAACGTTGCTTTTTCGTCGTACAACTTTCGCGCTTCGTTTACATCCGGGCGATGACCGCTGGAGTTGTCCGCGGCAATTGCCGCTTCGGCGAGAGAACCCGCCCAAGCCGGGGCGGCGCCGGCCGCCAACAGCAACAGAGTTCCCGCAGCTACCCATTTTGTCAGATACATAGTCACTTTGGCTCCGCCGGTTCTTGCCACAGCTTGATTCCACCGAGCAGTCCCGCGAGGTTGCTGACGATCTTCACATTGGCCGGCAACTTTATCTTGATATGCTTTGCGTTGCCACCGCCGAGGTAGAGCCGATCGTAATTGAACATCCGCGCCAGATCGCCGATCGCCTCGATGAGCAGGTTGTTCCATTTCTTCTTGCCCTCCTTCTTGAACGCCCGCTCGCCCAGCTCGGCTTCGTAGGTCTTGCCCTTGTGAAAAGGATGATGCCCCGCTTCAAGATGAATCCGGTGCCCGTCGACGAAGATCACCGAGCCGACTCCCGTGCCCAGCGTGATCACCAACTCGATGCCCTTGCCGCTGACGCTGCCAAGGCCCTGCACGTCGGCGTCATTGGCGACGCGGACCGGAGCGTGCAGCCGCTTGCGCAACTGGGCGGCAAGTTCGAACCCTGTCCATCCCTTGTCCAGGTTGGCCGCCGTATAGATGACGCCATCCTTGACCACGCCGGGAAATCCGACCGACACGCGCTCGAACGGCGCGCACTTGCCGGCGAGCTTTTTCACGATTGCGATCACCTTGCGCGGAGTGGCGTGTTTGGGCGTGGGGATTCGCTGGCGCTCGTTGAGCGGCTTGCCCCGCGCGTCAAGAGTCTCGGCCTTGATTCCGGTACCGCCGATATCGACCGCAAGGGTGCGGGGGCCGGGAGAGGGTTTGGCGGCAGGTTCGGCGGTGACGGATTTCGTGACGGTCGGCATGAGGCCTCCTTGAGTCAGGCGCAGCGGACTCGCGCGGATTTATAGCATCATCGCGCGCGATCGCTCGATCCGTCCAGAGAGCACGCCGCGCGCATTCAGTCGCGCTCGGCCAAAACGAGCGCGCCCGGACGGCGATGCGTGTGAGTATCGACTTTCAGCTTGCGCGCCTGTTCGTTGAAGAGCTGCGCATAGACGCCGGCCGCGCGCAGCAACTCGGCGTGGCTCCCCATCTCAACCAGTTTCCCGCCGTCCAGCACGACGATCACGTCGGAGTCCACGGCGCTTGCGAGGCGATGCGCAATCAGGAACGAAGTCCGGCCCTTCATCAGGCGGCGCACCGCGTCGTGAATCAGATTTTCGACTTCGGAGTCGAGGCCAGAGGTCGCCTCGTCAAGGATCAGAATCGGCGGATTTTTCAGAAACACGCGCGCGAGTGCAAGGCGCTGGCGCTGCCCGGTTGAAGGGCGCACCCCGCCCTCGCCAATCATAGTGTCGAGCTTTTCGGGCAACGCCTCGACGAACTCGCGAATATTGGCCTGCTCGAGCGCACGCCAGACCTCCGCGTCACCAGCCGAAGGACGGCCGTAGAGGATATTTTCGCGAATCGAGGCGCTGAACAGGACCGCGTCCTGCGGCACGATTCCGATCGAGTCGCGCAGCGACTTGAGCGTCACCTTCGAGATATCCACGCCGTCGATCTCGATTCGCCCCCCAGACAGTTCGTAAAAGCGCGGAATCAGGCTGGCCAGCGTAGTCTTGCCGGCGCCCGAGCGGCCCACCAGGGCAACCGTCGTGCCGGCCGCCACGCGCAGATTAACGTCATCGAGAACAGTGCGCGGCGCACCGCCTTCGTACGGCTGATAGGCGAAATTCAAATGATCGATCAGCACGTCGCCGCGGCTGACGGTCAGGATTTTCGCACCCGGCGAATCCTTCACCTCCGGCGTTTCGTCGAAGAAGCGGAAGATCCGCTCGATCGCGGCGAGCGACGTCGCGACAATGATCGAAAGCTCCGAGTAGCGCTGCAGCGGCAGGTACAGCGAACCCAGGAATCCGAAGAACGCGACCATCGTTCCGACCGTCATCCGATGATGCAGAATGAAAACCGCGCCGGCCCAGATAACGATCAGCGGTGCGCTGCGCCCGATGAACTCGCCGCACATCTGATGCATCGAGGCCAGCCGGACGTTGCGGATCGTGAGGTCGTAGAGTTGGGTGGTGCGGTCGAAGAAGCGATGCGCTTCCTCTTTCTCGCGCGCGAACGATTTGACCGTCGCGACTCCGGCCACCCGTTCCTGCAACTCGCCGGAGAACGCCTCGAGCGTTTCCTGCAGGTTGTGGCTCGCCTCCTTGATGCGCGGGGACAGCAGCCGGATCACTGCGACGTAGAACGGGACGATGATGAGAGCGATCCACGCCAGCCGCACGTCGAGTTTGAACATCAGGTACAGCACCGCGCCCAGCGACGCCGCATCCATCCAGGTGTTGATCATCCCCGAGCCCACGAAGTTCTGCGCGCTTGCGATATCCGAGACGAAGCGCGAGACGATTCCGCCCGACGCGTTGCGATCGAAAAACGAATGCGACAGGCGCTGCATGTGAATAAACAGCGCGTAGCGCAAATCGAAAATCAGGCGATGCCCGGCCATGCTCGCCCAGTAGTTGCGGTAGTAGGTAGCGATCGCCTGGATTAGGAAAATCAGGAACATCGCGGCGGTCAGCGCCTCGAGTTTCGGGATCGCGCCCGCGCCAAGATGCAGCAGCGCCGCGAGCTCGATGCATCCGCGGTCGATCGCGCTGTTGATGCGATCCATCTTCGGCTGCGGAACCAGCAGCACGTCGATAACGTACTTGAACGCGAGCGGGAACATCAGCGGCAGCGTGAATTTCAACACGCCCATCAACGCTCCGCCCGCGACCAGCCACGCATGCGGACGCACGTAGCTCAGAAATCGCCACAGCGGAGTGTTCGGAAACAGGCGCGCTATTCGTCCGCGCCGCGAAGGTTCCGCCGCCGGTGGCGCAGGCGCGGAATCGCGCAACGCCGCCTCGGCGCCGGCGGGTCCGTCAGGCTCGTCGGCGGATTCGTCGGGCATTAGATAAGCTTAGCAGCGGTATAAAACTGGGAAAAGACTAACCACAGATTCCACCGATTGGCAGGCGGATTTCCAGCGCGGACGCCGCCTGAGCGCCGTCCGCGGAGAATCCCTGGACGCGGCGTGCCGTGCGGCACCTCTCAATGCGCAGAAATCTGTGAAATCCGTGGTTAGTCTATTTACTTACGCCGCGGCGCCGATTCGCTCGACTACCCGCGCAATTCGGCTGCGCTTGCGGCTGCCCGAAAGGCCCGCCGCTTCCAGCCGCTCCAGGTATTCGGCCACCGCAAGCCGCATGAACTTCGCCGCGGCGATACGTCCCGACTTGACCTGTTCCTTTTCAAGTCCGCCGCCCGAAATGATGATCAGCGGCTCGAGCAGCTCGGGACTGCCCAATAGCGCGAGCATCACATGCTCGCTGTCATCGACGTATTCCTGCATCGCGCCCAGATCGCCGGGCCGATGCTTCAAAAAGTAGCGTAACTGGCCCGACCCGTACGCAGTTTGCCGCGCGGTATCCTGCATCGCAAAGCCCATCATCACGCGATCGGTCTTGCTCGGCGCGAATGCCGCGACGTGGCGGCAGATCGCGAGCACGAGCCCGCCGAGTGACAGGTTGATCGAAAGCGAGCCCTTGGGAAACGACTCCGCCCACAGCCACTCCTTAAGTCCCTGCTCGCCCGAGACGCTGGCGCGACCGAGCCCGGCGCCGCCGTAAAGCGCGCGCTTGCGAAACGCTTCGTTGAGACGCGCCCAGTTGAACATCTGGGCGCACAGCCAGCTTTTCTGTTCGATAAAATCCTGGTTGACCAGCGGAACCCATCGCGACGCGAAATCCATCGAGACCAGCGCGCATTCCTGCAAAAAAGTGCATAGCTGCGCACACGCGGCCTCGAGCGCAGGGGGCAGCGGATGCGCCTCGAGCTCGCTCCACGGAACGTCAACCGCTGGCGTCCACCTTCGCGACTTGTCTTCCTCGTACAGATCGGTGACGTTGTCGGCCCACACTTCAGACTTGCGATTGACGGAGTAGCCCATGTCGGGCAGGTTGCCCCACTTCTCGCTGCCGCGCGCAACCATCGATTGGCTGGTGCGCACATTCTCTGGAATCGCGGTGTATCCGTAGCTGCCGAGATCCAGGTCCTGATAGGTCAGGCCGCGGCGCAAATCGCTGGGCTTGCCTTTGACCTTTTCCGTTTTCGCGTCGTACCAGTGCAAGGTCAGATTTCCTGACATCACCTGGTTGACGGCTTCGAACACCGTCTGATCGGTCGTGTAATCCTTGTCGGCGTAAAAGGCCACTTGGTTAAGACCTCAAAGCTTGATTCCGGCCGCTTCGGCCGCGGCCTTGCCCATTTCGTACATCTGATAGAGCTTCGAGCGCTCCTTGCGCTCCGGCATCCCGCACTTGTCGAGCCGCTCGAAATGCTCTTCCATCTGTTTCAGGTTGAACTTGGTGGTGATCTTGATCCCTTCCTCGATGTTCTCTTTCTTGAGGCCGCCGCCAGCCAGGATGATAAACGACTCGGTCAGTTCAGTCGCGGCCGAACCGGCGAACGAGATGTTCTCGGCTTCATCGAGATGCGCGTGCAGCACCTCGCGCTTTTCGGGAAAGTTTTCGAGCACGTACTTGAAATGCTGCATGCCGTAACCGACGTGGCGCGCTTCGTCCTGCATAACGAGACGAAAGATGCGCTTGTCAACGTCGGTCGGCGACAGATATTCGCTGAACCGGAACATCGTGAGCACGTTGCCTTCGGCAACCAGATGCAGCGCCACCGACATCTCGCTGAATGAGTCGGCGTCGCGCAGATGCTTGAGCGCCATCTCGTTTACCGGACTCGCCTTCATTAGACCCCATCCTGTCGTCAGCGCGCGCTTGCGAAACGCCTCGGCGTGGCGCGCCTCGTCCATCGCCTGCGAGGCGATAAACGCCTTGACCTCGATAAAATCCGGATTGAGCCGCGGCAGCCACATCGCCGGCGTATCGGTCGCGATCATTTCGACTTCGGTAAGGAAGGTCATCAACTGCGAGAGCGCCTTGCCGATCGTTTCCGGCAGCTCGACGCCGTCCAGACGCTCCCACGGGATATCCGTGGTCACGTTCCACTGGCGGCTGACCGCCTCTTCGTAATAGCTCTCGGTATTGAACGCCCAGACCTCGCTCTTGCGCGAGACCCACGGCTGCGCGTCGGGCACCCCGGCGGGAATTTCGGCTCCGCGCGGCGCGTAAGAGCGATTGCCGCGGACTTTCTCGGGCACGTCGGTAAATCCGTAGGTGCCGAGATCGAGATCGCGATAGGTCAACCCGCGGCGCGGGTTCGCCTCATGGGGCTGAACCTTCTCGGTGGCGGCCTTCATCCACGACAGATCCATCTCCCCGGTCCGCATCGTGTACAGCCACTTGTCGATGAAGTCTTTGTCTTCGAGATAATTCGTGGTCGAGAGATAAGCCATCTTAACCGCGCCTCCGCGCCGGGTTTACAATCGCGATTCTTAGCTAAAGCTGACTTCGACCTGACTGGAGAGGTCGAAAAATTTCTGAATCGATTCCATGAAGCGGTAGAGTTTATCGTGGCCGTCGGGGTCGTCATAGACGATCTTCAATCGTTCGCCGAAGTGCGCCAGCGTGTTCAGATCGTGCGCGGAGTCGGCCTCGCCGTTGCGATGGATATTCTCGATCATCTCGCGCCAGATTTTCGCGTCGCCTTCGATCATGAAATCGACTTTCTTCAGATCGATCGCGCTAACCTCGCGCACGTCCTTGAGATCGAAGACCTCGAATTCGAGCACGAAGTTGCGCGCCTTGCCGTTTTGTCCAACGCGAACGCCGAAAGTGGTGTCGATAAAGCCCAGCCGGCGGAATTTCTCCTGCTGCGCCGCCATCTTGCCCTTAAGGGCTTCGAAGTAATCGGTCGAAGGAAAGTTGATTGCCATTGATATAGTCGTCCCTGCGCTGTTATCTGCCAATGATGTTACGGTTATCGAAGCAATAGTTGCAAGCACACGGCGCGCTGCCGATTAAACGGTTGGTAGGTTCACCCGCCAACCCGCGCCAGGCGCGGTCTCCGATTTTCGCGGCGCTCACTTCTGCTTCCGCAAGGCGATTTTCGCGGGCGCGCCGAGACCGCGGCCAAGCGACTCGATTACTTGCAGGACGTCGGCCACGCGATCGAACTCGCCGATACTGCGCTCGAGCGCCATCGAGCCGAAAATGAAGAAGATCGTCCACGAGAGCAGTTCGAAGCGCTCGCGAACTTCCGGCAGCGGCTTGAAGATCTGCTGGAGCGCGCGATGCAGGTAATCGTTGGTGCGCTTGTTAAGCGCTCCGACCGACTTGCGCAAGGCGGGGTCGGTGCGCGCTGCGACCGCGAGTTCGAGCCAGGCGAAAAACAGCGGGCCGTTCCATGCGTCCCAGAACGCCGCAATCGCCGCGGTCCACAGATCCGCGCCTTTCGGCAGCCGCGCGACCGTTTCCTGAAATTCCGCGATGCGCAGCTCGATCAGGTATTCAACCGCGCCGGTCAAAAGCGCGTCCTTTTTTGGAAAATGATAAAGTTGCGAACCGCGCGAAAGTCCCGCCCGGCTGGCGATCTCCTGAGTGCTCGTATTCGAATAACCGCGATCGATCAGGCACGACAGCGCGGCATCGAGCACCCGGCGGCGCGACTCTGCCGCCTTCTCCGCCTGGGTCAGACGCGCCGCTGGACGCGGACGATAGTTGAAGCGCGGAGCGTCATCGTCCAGCGGTTTAACCGGCCGCGCGGAAGCGGCCGAGACTCTCAAAGCCATGGTGACCTGCGGAAGTTCAGGGGCATTCCAGTGGAAAATATCGCAGCCGGACAAAACCGTCAACCGTGCTTAAACCGGACGCGAGGCCGGTTTGGGCCTGGGTGCCAGCGCGCGGCACGATCAATTCGCTCGCGCCTCTTTGGCGCCCGCCGCGCCCTTGGCCGCCAGATCGTCGTCGATCACCTGGGAAAAGCTGTCGAACGGCTGCGCGCCTACCAGCTGGCGCCCGTCAACAT